>OGTM01000006.1_pt1 | contig 223495 bp, 214 predicted proteins | sample 1574581 | NCBI WGS metagenome assembly OGTM01 (sample SAMN03295850, study PRJEB24534) | human gut metagenome | isolation source: fecal sample 3 from infant 7 | host: Homo sapiens | place: USA: Pittsburgh, PA | collected 2014-07 | reverse complement strand
TCATATAATCAACTAATAACTTTTTAAATTTAAGGGGCTGTTTTGTTACAGCCCCTTTTGTCCTCTCTTAATGAGATTTTCTTTATGTGGTTGTTGAATAAACACAAGTTTATTCTTTATCATTATCAACTGAGTTCTTCAAGCCGTTAAGTGCGCCTTCTACAGCATCTTTAACATCTTTTGCAACGTCTTTAACTTTAGCAGTTGTTTTTTCTACGGTGCCTTCTGTTTCCATTTTTTTGTCACTAGTTAATTTGCCAACATTTTCTTTTAGTGCACCTTTAGCTTGGTTGAGTTTTTCTTCTAATGCCATAATTGTGACTCCTTTCATGTAAAATCACGTTTAACCATATAAAATCTACTGTTACAAGTAGAGGGCTATCCTTTTTTTCCGAAGAAAAATGAGACTACAGCAACAACAATTACTGCCCCCAATACAGATGGAATTAAGGACATTCCTGCTAAGCTAGGACCCCATGTACCAAATAGGGACTGACCTACGGACGATCCAATTAAACCAGCAACAACTTTAGCGATAACGCCCATTGCACCGCCTTTGTTAGTGATGGCACCTGCTAGGAACCCGATAAAACCACCAACAATAATTGACCATAACATATAATCACTCCTTTACGCTTATATACATGTATCTTAAAAATCATCTAAATATACAGATATATTAAATATTCAAAATCTTCTGTATATTTATAATGTATCATTCATATTTAAAGGTTAAATGAAGTTCAGTATATGAAGTTGGCATACTTTAGCAAAAGTAGTGTTCTATAGGCCTAACATTCTACTTGTAAATATATTGATATAAAAACTACATATTCTATTCAACGACCTTTACAATTTCATCCATTGTACGACGCGTTTTATTGCGATGTGGTTCTTCATCACGATAGCCAAAGGCAGCCATTACAGCAATGCCAAAGTGCTTCGTATCAAAGAGTCCTAATTCATCGCCTAAGAATGCTGTCATCTTGTCTTGGTTGAAGCCTTCCAACGCACAGGAGTCAAGCCCTTCATAGGCAGCCATGGTCATCATATTCGCCATAACGATATACGCTTGTTTAGAGGACCAATCAAAAGCAGCACGTTCAGATTCAAATGTTTTGTAATCTTCTTTTGTAAATTGAGCATATTTTTCGCGATATGCCGCATCAACTTCAGCTGGTAATTGTTTCACCTCTTTTTGAATATGACGGATATATGATGAATCGAATTCAAGATCTGCCTTTTTACGAGCTAAGAAAACCACTACATGACTAGCTTCAAGCCCTGCTAAGATCCCCCATCCATAAGTTTTCATCTTTTCTCGAATTTCTGGATTTTGAATCACCAACAATTGATATGCCTCGAAGCCAAGAGATGTTGGAGACAAACGTGCTGCATTTAGAATCGCGTTCCAATCATCGTCAGAAATCTTTTTAGTGCTATCAAATTTTTTGCATGCATAACGATATGTCATAGCATATTCTAAATCGTTACGATCCAATTTAGGGGCCGTTAATTTTACGTTTTCTATTTCATATTTGCTCATTGAAATTCAACCTTTCATTATATTATTCCAAAAACTTAACCTAGGTACATAACATATGATGCTCATTAGCCAAAATTTTGACCAAATAAAATCATACGTTCATCAACCATGTATATCTCCTTATACAATACGATTTTTATATATTAATGTTATCACATATAGATAAATTTCGATATAAAAATCAATTTAATCTTTATAAGCTAAAACTGGTTTCCCTTTTTCATACCAAAATAAGCCTGACGTACTAATCTTATGTTCTTTTAGGATAGTCTGAACTTGTTCTACAGTATTCAAGTCTATTTGAATGGACAAACCACACATATCATTCAATTCTGGCGGTGTAGCCATCAGTTGGTGAGGCACCGAAAGTTCCGTTAATATCTTATCTGCTTTAGCCCCAAAATAATAGGATGTAAAAACGACAAGCAATTTTTTATTGTTCAATGCCTCACCTCCACTAATATTGCTTAATCATTTACAACATAGATACGAGTATTATAGTTTAACAACATTTTCCCCAACGATAGCATCTGTAATCGCATACATGTTTGTAATAGAGCCTACCCCCACTTGATCTTTTAGACCATAATAGTCGAGACAAATGCCACATGCAGCAATTTCAACACCAAGATCAGCTAACTTTTTAATATTGTCTAAATGAACAGAATCGTTAGTTACCATTTTAACGCTACTATTGATGAAATAAATTGTAGATGGCTTCACGTCAGCTTCAACCATGCACACCCAGAAGGTTTTCATCAAATTACGGCCAAGTTCTTCACTACCTTCACCAAGATAATCTTTCGTCATCAAAATGATGCGGTCACTATAATTCATAGGTTTGCAATCAATTTCCGGTGCAGGTTCTACATTCGGCGTAAGTTTAATAAAAAAATCTATACCATCTTGTCCAATTGCCACATCATAGCCACGAGACTTCCCAAATTTTTCTACATTATCGCGACTCACCTCGTTATCTACAATGGTCGTAATAATCGCGTCTGGATTTGCATCGCTCACCTTCTTCGTTTCAATCACAGGTTTTGGACACAAACTGCCACGCACATCTACAGTTAATTCATTTGTATTACTCATCATTTACCTCAATACTATTATATATTTTGTAAAAGCATCAACGCCCGACTATTCTATATACTATTAAAATCAAAATTGTAATATATCTTATTTAGTGACGCGTACCGCTAAGCCACTAAAGCTTTCAACTACACCAACTATAGTGGCACCTTCAACGCCCACATCATGTAAAGCTTTCACCAAATCCGGTCCTTCTGCAACAGGCACAGAGAATAAAAGACCGCCTGATGTTTGTGGGTCAAAGAGAATATCCGTCCACACCCCATCTAAATTCGCATTAACCTGTACATCAGTTATGGCCTTACGATTGCCATAGGACGCCGCTGGTATAAGGCCCATTCGAGCCGCATCAATGACGTCATCAAAGAGTAGAATATCATAAGCCTTGATATGAATCGTCACATTAGAGGCACTCGCCATTTCTACAGAATGACCCATAAGGCTAAAGCCCGTCACATCAGTACACGCATGAATTGTAAAGTTATGAGCCACCTCAGCAGCCACACGATTCAACGTACTCATGCTAGCAACCGCCTGCGCAGTACCAGTAGGAAATAAATCAGCTTTCAACGCATTATTCATAATACCTGTGCCGATGCGTTTTGTTAACACCAATACATCCCCTACTCGAGCGCCTTTATTCTTCCAAATCTCGCTAGGATTAACTTGACCTGTGATCGACATGCCAAAAATAGGTTCCTTATTTTCGATGCTGTGACCACCTACAATAACGGCACCAGATTCAGAAACAATGGATGCAGCCCCATTGAGTACATCCGTCAATACGCCTTGTTCTACTAAGGGAACAGGAAATCCAACGATGTTCATCGCCGTTAGGGGTATCCCCCCCATCGCATATACATCGCTCAATGCATTAGCCGCTGCAATTTTACCGAATAACGTCGGGTCATTGACAACAGGTGTAAAAAAATCCAATGTTTGTACAAGGGCAAGTTGATCAGAAATTTGATATACCCCTGCATCATCAGCACCAGTCATATCAGCTAGAACATGTTCATTTGTAACAGGTGTAACGGCCTTTAAAACACGTTCTAATATATGAGGACCAATCTTACACGCACAGCCTCCACTCGTAACATAATCAGTGAGTCGTACCATAGTCCTACCTCATTCATTTTCAGGCAAGCGCGATATTATTTTCTTCGCTGCCTTTTCAAATTTAGGGCGAGGCATCAACAACTGATGACCACAACCTTTACAAACGATAAGAAAATCTGTACCTATGCGCTTGACCTCCCACTCATCACTGCCACAGGGATGCGATTTTTTCATTTGTACTATATCGCCCACATAATATCTAATAAACGCCATAGCGCCTCCTTATACTATTTCTATTATATATATATTATTATACTTAAAATATGTTCTCCAATATAGGTAAAAGTACACTTTGACTAATAAGATCTATCGGCTTAATCAGAATTGTTACCAAAAATAAACAATTCTACAAACAATAATGATTTTCCATATAATTATCATTCTCATTATCAGTAATTCTATTTTTAATAAATCCATTACTTAACAAGCTTTCAAAAACCGCTTATTTACTACATTGATAACATTTATCATTTAGAAAATTTTCGAAATAAATTTTTACAAAAACACTTGCATTTCTCATTTAGTATGTTACAATATAGTCAACAATGATTATTCGTTAAGTATACGAATCAAAAACATTGTGGTGTAAATTATAGGCAAGTGCCTCTTTACAAATATAGGTAAGTACTCATTTAAAAGATAAGCAAGTGCTTTTTTCAAATATAGACAAGTGTCTATCTAATCAGTATATAAATAAGTTTTTATTTAACTTAAACTCAAGTGAGTTACCCACCATTGCATTCACAACCAAGTGGTTATGAATATATAACTAAGGTAAAAATTTTGAAATTTGATGTAAGTACAAAGGAGTATTAAAATGGCAGAATTAAAAGGTTCTAACACTGAAAAAAATCTTCAAACAGCATTTGCTGGTGAATCCCAAGCATTCCAAAAATATACATATTATGCAGCAGCAGCTCGTAAAGCTGGCATGAACGAAATCGCTGATTATTTCGAAGAAACAGCTCACAACGAATCTGCACATGCTAAAGTTTGGTTCAAAGCTCTTCATGGTGGCGACATCTCCGCTGACATCGAAGCTAACCTTCGCGATGCAGCAGCTGGTGAAAACTATGAACACACTACAATGTACAAAGATTTCGCTGACGAAGCAGAAAAAGAAGGCTTCACTGCTATCGCTTTCAAAATGCGCGAAGTTGGTAAAATCGAAGCTCGCCATGAAGCTCGTTACCTTGCATTAGCAGCTCGTGTTTCTGGCAACAAAGTGTTCCACAACGATCAACCAGTTGCATGGATTTGCGCTAACTGCGGTTACATTCACGTTGGTGAAGAAGCTCCTAAAGTTTGCCCAGTATGTGCTCACCCACAAGCTTTCTTCCAACGCCACGTTGAATCCATCTAATCTATAAGTTTAGATAAAACAATATTTTAAATACAGATATTTGATACTGCAAGTGCAGTTCTTCCTAACTGTATGTACAGACAACCTCAATAAAAAAGACGATGACTTCGGTCATCGTCTTTTTTGTGTTCTATTAGTTATATATGTATTAAGAGTCGTAAGTCATACTATTTACTATTAAAGGCTAGATGCTAATTCTTTAAATTGTCGAGCCGCTTCATAAGGCTTTTCTGCATGGGCAATAGCAGATATAACGGCAACACCACAAGCGCCAGCACGGAGTACTGCCATTGCATTGTCTAAGGTAATACCTCCAATTCCAACGCATGGTAAGGTTAATCCTTCTGCCTGTAGTTCAGCTGTACGTTCCGGGCCGCATGGTTCTTGTGCATCAGGCTTGCTACTAGTTGTATACATAGGACCTACGCCTACACAATCAGCATACAGTACATCTGTCTTATGGAGTTCCTCTATGGAATGGATGGATATCCCCACTACCTTATGACCTACGATATTACGCACATCTTCTAAGCACATATCGTCTTGCCCTACGTGAACACCATCCGCATTAACAGCGACCGCTAGCTCTACATCATCATTGATAATATAGAGCACATGATACTTGGCACAGATATGTTGTAACTGTTGTGCTAGTTCTAACTTCTGTTGACCTTCTAATGTACCATCGCCCTTTTCTCTAAACTGAAAGCAGGTTATACCACCACGACAAGCATCTTCTACGATTTCGAGCAACCGTTTTTTGTTAAGCGCTGTATCTTGTGTACCACACACGAAATACACCTGTAATTGATCTGGTACAACTACAGACTGCACACGATTTTCAGATACAAGCACTTCATCATCTAGCGTATACAAAGCATCCATAAAGGCTATGCTAAAGCTACCTGGTTTTATTCCACTTACCTTAACAGCACTTTCACCAGCTAAACCATAATACGCCAATGCATAGGCAAGAAATTCACCTGTAGACAGGCTATCCTTAAAGGAATCATAAATTCCAAAAAAGGCTGCTAATACAGCCCCCAAGAGACAGCCTGTTCCCGTTACAGCAGTCATAATCGAATGACCATGAGGCACTGCAAAGACTCGAGTTCCATCAGATACATAATCCTCTTCGCCCGTTGCTACTACAGGACAGTTAATAAGACGCGCTAAACGATATGCGATAATGGCACTATCCGCTACCTGCGCCCCATCAACGCCCTTACCTAACGGAGAGTTTTCATCCTTATTATCAGAACTCAGTGCATCATAAACAGCCTTAACTTCGCTTTGATTGCCTCGTAATAACGAAATAGAACCAGTCTTAATCAAATCTAAGACCACCGACAATCGGTAAGCTCCTGCATGACAGCCCACAGGATCAAGAATAATTGGTACATCATATTCCTTCGCTAGTTTAATAGCCTCTTTATAGTAACCAACCTTCTCAGGTGTAAGTGTCCCAATATTGATGAGCAGTGCTGATGCATACACAATAAGATCCTTTAAATCTTCACTACATTCGCTCATGATGGGCGACGCCCCAATAGCTAGTAGTCCATTAGCTGTAAATGTTCGTACCACATCATTAGTAATACAAATCACAAGAGGATTTTTCTTCCTCAATGTGTATAATATATTGAATTCAGGCCTAATTTGATTATGTATATATGGGTTCATAGCATCATCTCCTCACATCTTTTTTCAAGAGCTCATCCATTGTTTCAGTTCCATTCGCCAATAAACCATAGGCCATGTGGTTAACTGGGCCACACCCATTGCCTAACGCTGGATTGTACTTAATAGCAAGAGCAATATAGTCCTTCGCAATACCGATGGCATCCATTACATCACGGCCTTTAGCAAGCTCCGCTGTAATAACCGCTGAGAAGGTACAGCCCGTACCATGAGTATGCACCGTATCATATTTGGGGCTCGTCCACGTACGAACGCTACCATCTCTTGTGAAAGCATAATCTGTTGCATCTTTGCCAATATGGCCACCTTTAATGATGACCACTTGGGGCCCTAAGTCATGTAAAATTCGATTGGCCGCCGTTGTTATGTCACTTTCACAATTAACAGACATGTCCGCTAAGACCTCTGCCTCACTGCGATTTGGAGTGATAACCGTTGCGGTAGGAATCAGTTTAGATTTTAAGAAATGTACCGCCTCATCCGATACGAGTCGATCACCGCTAGTAGCAATCATAACGGGGTCCATTACATACGGAATTCCCTTACTCACATAAGGATAGATAAGGTCCATCATCTCCGGCAAGGCAATCATGCCCGTCTTAACGGCTTGAGGTTCAATGTCAGAATACACATCGTGTAATTGTCGGTCAATACTCTCTAGCGATAAATGTTCTACATGATGTACGCCCGTTGTATTTTGAGCTACCACGGACGTAACCACGGCCATGCCGTATACGTTACGGCTTTGAAAAGATTTTAAATCAGCCATAATGCCAGCACCACCACTAGGATCAGTACCAGCAATTGTTAATGCAGTATGTAATTTCATAATACCTCCAAACATATAAAAACAAGACCACTCCCAATGGAATGGTCTCGTAATAGGTTAGTATTATGCTGCACTCCACTTTCCTACGCCAGTATTATCTGGATCAGGTCTAGGGTTTTGAATGGTCAATCTCAGCAAAAGCACCCCTAGTGGCAATATATTTTTATACTCTAGTTATAACATCATTATACAATCTATGCAAGAAAATAATTGACGGGGTTCTCTTAACAGCCTATAATGAAGCCATAACGGGGTGCTCACATGAGTGGGCTGAGAGTAAGCTAATGCTTTAACCCATAACCTGATTTGGATAATGCCAACGTAGGGAACATAGAGGATTAATAGCCGAGTTCCTATGAACTCGGCTTTTTCTATGACTCCTTGGCAAGGAGGACGTATGAAAGACACATACATTACACAACCACAGTTCGCCATGATATGGTTTGGTGCCGCTCTATCTATAGCGGAAATTATGACAGGAACCTATCTAGCCCCCTTAGGACTCACCCAAGGTCTATATGCCATCATACTGGGGCATATTATCGGCGGTGTATTGCTCTTTGGAGCTGGCCTCATCGGTGGACGTTTACGACAAGGCAGTATGAATACTACTGCCTTCAGCTTTGGCCCACTAGGGGCTAAAGGCTTTGCTTTTTTAAATATGCTTCAACTTATCGGCTGGACTAGCATCATGATCTACGATGCTATGCTAGCCTTACAAGAGCTAGCACCCCTATCTCCTATAATTTGGACGATAGCTATCGGAGCGCTTGTCATCCTGTGGCTTTTCATCGGCCTCCACAATACGGGCTATATTCAAGCCATCGTATCTGTTCTATTGCTAGGTCTCACCCTCTACATGGGCGCTCACATGATATCACAGTGGCCTAATGAAGGTATCATTCTAACTAGTGGAAACATGAGTTTCATCGCTGCCCTTGAATTATCTATCGCCATGCCACTATCTTGGCTACCTCTCATCAGTGATTACACCCGTGAAAGTAAAAAACCTTTCTCCGCATCACTTACAAGTGCTACAGTCTACACTGTAACAAGTATTGTTATGTACACCTTAGGTCTTAGTGCCGCTATCTTTGGCGGCGGCGACTCCATCATTACGATCATGATGAATGCGGGCCTCGGTCTTGCAGGCCTCATCGTTATTATTTTCTCTACCGTAACTACAACCTTTATGGACGCTTACTCTGCAGGCGTATCTAGTACGACTATCTACAAGAGTGCTTCTAGTAAAGGCATAGCCGTTGTAGTTACTATCGTTGGTACAATCGCTGCCATCCTATATCCGATGGACGATATTACAGACTTTCTATACCTCATCGGCTCTGTATTTGCGCCGATGATTGCCATTCTTTTGGCGGACTACTTTATCAATCGCCAGCAAGTACAAACACTATCCGCTTATCTCGTACGAGGTCTTATTTGGGCCGTATCCGTTGGTTTATACCACTATATGTTACATAGTGAAAGTACAATAGGTGCTACATTACCGGCCTTTACAATGGCATTTGTCGTTACAGCTATCGTTGGCTTCATAAGTCATACAGAAAACTCATCTGTCGAAATAAAACAACACTAAAACAAAAACACCTTCGTAAGCAATCATGCTTATGAAGGTGTTTTACTATTCAGGTATAATAATTTGTCCGTCTTCACAGTTCCAGTGTCTATCACCAACTGCATCAGCTTCGCTTTCATCATGGGTAACCCATACGCAAGGTACGTCCCATTCACGAATGATGGAAACAAGATCCTCACGCACTTGCTTCCGAAGGTTCCAATCTAATGCAGATAAAGGTTCATCAAGAAGCAATATAGTTGGTTTTGAATAGAGTGCACGACCTAAAGCCACACGTTGTTGTTCACCACCAGATAAGCGCCCCGCCTTAGTGTTACGGTATTTTTCTAATCCTAAACGTTTTAATAGAGAATCACACATATCAGGCGTGCCTCGTTTACTATATGTAATATTGTGTTCCACGGATAAATGAGGAAATACGATATTGCCTTGTGGCATATATCCTACCTGACGCTCTTGAGCTGGCACCCATATATTTTGATCTCGGTCAACCCATGTTCGTTCATCGCATCGAATGATACCAGTTGTAGGTTTCACTAACCCTGCAATACATTTAATAAACGTACTTTTACCACTTCCAGATGAACCGGTTAATACCGTAATTCCTGAAGCTAAAGTACCATCGGCTTTCACAATCATAGAAGGTCTTGCTATGGTAAAAGAAAATGTAATCATAGTCCCTCCTAATTACGCCCTAAATTACGGAACAAGGATCCTTTTGTAAGGATGTGAATCCCGCTCAATAGCGCTAATGTAAGCACACAAATGTAAATAACGAGTTCAAAGGCATCCATGTACTGTCCTGCCTCTACATAGGAATAGATAGCAAGTGGCATGGTACGCGTAATTTTAGGAATATTACCTGCGATTAATATGGTAGCACCGAACTCACCCATAGCACGACAAAATGCCAATATGCTCCCCGTTAAAATCCCCTTCCATGCCAATGGTACAGAGATTGTAAAAAATATGCGCAGCTCTGAAGCGCCTAATGTACGTGCTACGTCCTCCATATTATGGTCTACAGACTGCAATGCGGACCGCACCGTTTGATAAAACAAAGGAAAGGCAATAACAGAAGAGGCCACAACAGCACCTGCTGCAGTAAATACGACGCCTAAACCATGTGATTCTAACCAAGCGCCGAATGCATAGCCCGGTGTAAATACCATAAGCAAAGCAAAGCCAACTACTACTGGAGGCAACACGAGCGGCAATGTTATTAGGGCATCTAGAACAGCGATACCACTCCACTTACATCGATTCATCCAGTAACAAGCAGCTAAGCCCGTCAATATAACAATAACTAGAGCTAAACTCGCCACCCACAATGACAACCAAAATGGACTCATATTATGCCTCCTTTCTTTGCCGAATCTCTGCCGGATAATAAATTATAACTCTATTGTATCATAAGAAAACGCTAGCCCTAAAAACTAGCGTTAAATTCTTATTTAGTCGTAGAGAACCCATATTTTTCCAATACTTTTTGGCCCTCTGGGCTCATTACGTATGTATAGAAATCTTGAGCCAAAGCATTATCATATTTCTTAATAATACCGATAGGGTATATAACAGGATCATGAGAATCTGCAGGTGTTACTGCAGCAATTTCAACTGCATCACCGGCTGCAATAGCATCCGTCTTATAGATAAAGCCCGCATCACCAGCCGCTTGGCTAATGGAAGCCGTTACAGCTTTAACGTCTTTAGCATATACCACATTAGGTTCTACTTGGTCCCATACACCTAATTTTGTTAGTACTTGCTTACCATAGTTACCAGCGGGTACGGTATCTGGATTACCTAAAACAATACGTTTTACAGATGCGATTTGATGTAACTCAATTTTAGGTTGTCCTTTAGGAACTACAAGAACGAGTTCATTTGTTACAAATGGTTTTACATTTGTTACTAAATCTTTATCTTGTAACATCTTCATATTTTTTTCGTCTGCAGAAATGAATAAGCTTGCAGGTGCACCTTGTTCAATCTGTTGACGCAATGTGCCAGAGCCAGCAAAGTTAATTGTGATTTGATCATCTGCTAAGTTATGCTCTTTCTTATACGCATCTGCTAATTCAGTAAGAGCCCCCTTAAGGCTAGCAGCCGCTTGAATTGTAATCTTTTCAGACGTACTTGGCTTTGCGCTATCCGTAGTTTTACTTGCATCATTACCACAGCCTACTACAAAGGCGAGCATACAAATACTCATTAAAACTAATAGAATTTTTCTCATACAACCTCCTACTCCGTACGGAATTAATACATATAAATGCTTAAAAATATAAACCTAAACACTACATCCTATGGTATGATACTATTATAAAGAAATCAGGTATAAGCTATATATGAAATGTATGATATATATAACATAGTATATTGATTATAACCGAAGTATGCCATGATTGTAATCACAATTATACATATTATAGAACTCTAGGTGAGACCATGAATTTATTAACATTAATAGGCCATATCTTTATGAATTCCATGATTCCTATATTTATGCTTATAGGCGTTGGATTTGTATTAGATAAAAAATTTAAACTTGACTTATATACACTGAGCAAACTTAATTTCTATATATTATTGCCCACCTTCGTATTTAGGGCGATGTATGAGGCTAAATTCACTTCAAGTACATTGGAAATTGTTTTCTGTGCACTGTGTGTACTCATACTAAACTCTATTATTTCTGAAATTATTGGGCGCATACGGGGTTACGATGTAGCTAAAATCGCAACATTAAAAAACTGTGTCATGTTCAATAATGTAGGTAATATGGGGGTGGCCCTTGCCATCTTTGTATTTGCTAATGTACCATATGTCATCGATGGGGCTACGCCCTATGCTAACTTAGGACTCGTGAGTGTAGTATCTATCATGATTATTCAAACCATTACGAGCAATACTTATGGATTCTATCAAGCAGGTGCAGGTCGATTGAGTACGAAAGATGCACTAAATGTCGTATTCCACATGCCGATGGTATACGCCATTCCACTAGCCTTACTATGCCAATTATTGCCATTTGATCTTCACGGGCTCTTCTTCTTTGCTCCCCTCAACATCTTTGCTAACGCCTTCGTTGGTGTAGCCATGATAGCCTTAGGGGTACAAATTAACCGGACCCCATTGAATTTCTTTAAAGCTGACGTCATGTTAGCCAGTGCATTACGACTTATCATAAGTCCCCTATTAGCCGCTGTTATGACCATACTATTTATTATCTTCTATGGTCCTATGCATCCAATTGCGGCACAAACAATCGTCATTACCTATAGCGTACCAACGGCTATCAACATGGCCCTCATCGCTATCGAAATGAAAAACAACCCAGAATACGCTACGCAAATCGTAATGGGTACCACCATATTATCGGCAGTGACCATGCCACTCTTTATCACATTCGCTTATTATATATTTCCATTATACTAAAAATATATACATCAAAAGGGAGCCCGGAGAGGCTCCCTTTCTTGTATCTAATTCATATAATGCAATGTGATAGACCAGGTACAGTACTCTATTGATGTGATACGTGATCCATACCCATTCGTACAAGGCCTTCTACATGATTATCATTTAAAGAATAATATGCAGTTTTCCCTTCCTTACGATATGTTACAAGACGAGCTTGTCTCAATACTCGCAACTGATGTGAAATAGCAGATTGTCCCATGCCCATTGTCTCTGCAATATGATTAACACACATCTCATTTTCTAGCAGTATCTCAACAATCTTTAGGCGCGTTGGATCGCCAAGAATCTTAAACAATTCTGCTAACTTTAACAATGATTCGTTCCCGTCGATCATAGGGATCCTTTCTTTTAAACTAACATTAATAATCTATCTAAATTTAAATACTATCTCTATGCTATCTATTATATACAAAAAAAGGCTTTGTACACAATGACAAAGCCTTTAAATTGTATGATATTATTTAACGACCAATACTGGGCAAGAGGAATGACTAGTTACATAGCTACTTACACTACCCATGAATAAACCTTTCAAGGGTCCAAGACCACGGCTACCCATTACGATAAGATCAGCATTGTATTTTTTAGCAACAGCTAACAATGCTGGGCCTGGGGAACCAACTTCAAATACAGATTTAACTTTAACACCTGTAGGAATTTCTTTCACTACATCGTTCAAAATTTCTTTACCTGTTTCTTCCATGTCTTCTGCAATTTGTTCAGACACATAGCCACCAGAAATTGGTGTTTGATCAAAGTTGGAAATAGCAGATACAATATTTGCTACATGAACAACAATCAATTCTGCTTTGTTACGATCTGCTACTGCAAGTGCATGTTCTAGTGCACGTTTAGCATTTTCAGAACCATCAGTAGGTACGACAATAGTTTTGTAGGTAACCATATTAACCCCTCCTATTTCTAATCCCCATGAAGGGATATGATTAAAAATCATTTAGTCTATTTATAATATTCTAGACAGATTAGGAAAAATCCTCTTTTTTTGATTAGGATTTATATACATTATAGCACATTTTTTTGCAGATTAAAGAACTTGGGACGAATTATTGATATTTAAAGAATTCGTTAACTTAAATCCATCTAAAATATCGATAAATTCAGGCGTTGTCAACACAGTACCGATTGGTGCTATCATGCGAGCAACACCAACATTACCATTATTTCCAAGAATAATCGTAGCTCCGAATGTAACAGTTTCCGCCGTATTCGTATCTGCTACTTCAGGATTCTTCATTGTCCCTGCTACATAAAACATAACAGCACCATCAATAATATGGGTTTCATATCGCTCAATGGTGGCCTTATTTACATCCACCAGAGATTTTACGTATTGATCGCCTAGCATTTGTTTACCCATCATCGTAGGCATAGCACTGCTCACCGCTTGTACAGGAACGGAAAAACTTTCTACGTCGAGACGAATCTTATCCTTTGTGAAAGTAATCTTTTTAGGATCATTAATGCGTGCGAATCCTTTAGGGCTAATGAATTTCAAGCCTTCTGCTACATTGATATCACTAGATCCAGTCAATAGTTTCTTAACATTATTTAATGTAGAGCCAGTCTTCTTAGTATCTAACAAAGAAAATGAAGGAACTGTCGTTTCCATAAGACCTTGTTCCATAAATTTAGCCTGAATAGGTGGATACGTACTTACAAGATTATAGCGATGAGTTGGATCTTTTTCCATAATAAATTCAGCTTCAAAAACAGAGTGAACCTGTTCCGTAGATGTCATCTCTGCATAGGACTTCGGTGTCGTACGACTCCAACGTGCGGCTTGTGCCCCTTTCTTAGGGAAGAATCCGCCCACTATATCATTAGTATCAAATACATTGCTATGTTGTCGCCAAATGCGAAGATATTCCTCATCTGTCATGCCCTTAATAGGTACATCGTACCACGTTGTATTCCACACTTTTTGCGATACATTGCCTTGGGGTGTATTATTTCTCTTTGTAAAGGATACAGTATATGCATCATTCTGATTTGGGCCAGACAAATTAAAGGAATAGCCCTGTATATGTTCACTTTCACTACGTACATCCATATCGATCATAACGCCATCATTTACACGCCAAGGAATGGTGAAAGTATAACCGTGTTTCGTATCCTTTACAACCGTATTCATCTTTGTAGCATATGATTTATATTGCTCTGGCAATACAGAAATAGCATCTTGTTGAGATGCTTCAATAGCCTTTGGTGTAGCGTGATCAGGAGATGCACCATAAGCAACGCCAGATACAATGGACAAACCAGCTAATGCTAATGCGATAGGTAATTTCATAAAATTCCTTTCATATATGCGAAGGTACCACCTATGATTACATAGGTGGTAAGGATTATAACATATTTTCCAAAAAAGCTTTAGTTCTAGGGGATTGTGGATTGGTAAACAATTGTTCCGGTTCCCCTTCTTCTTGAATGATACCATCTGCCATAAAGATGATACGATCTGAAACTTCTCGAGCAAAGTTCATTTCATGGGTAACAATAATCATAGTCATCCGATCATCAGCTAGTTGTTTAATCGTTTTTAATACTTCTCCAGTCAATTCTGGATCAAGGGCAGACGTCGGTTCATCAAAGAGCATAATTTCTGGGTTCATGGCCAATGCACGAGCAATCGCCACACGCTGTTGTTGACCGCCAGACAATCTAGAGGGATACATATCTCGTTTATCCCAAAGACCTACTTTATTAAGTAAGCGTTCTGCGATTGGCATAATATCGGTATCTTTCATACCTTTTACCATACGCGGTGCTACCATAATATTTTCAAGAACAGTCATATGGGGGAACAAATTAAAGGATTGGAATACCATACCCATGCGAAGCAATAAATCATGCATGGTATGTTTATCAGCATAGGTAACGACACCGCTAGCATCTGTAGATGCCAACGTTACACCATCAACAGTGATAGTACCACCATCAATGGTTTCCAACTGGCCTAAGCAACGCAAAAACGTAGATTTACCGGAACCAGATGGACCGATGATAGATACGATTTCACCTTTATTCATTTGCAAGGAAACATCTTTTAATACCACATTATTATTAAAGTGTTTCTCTATGCATTCCATATTTACAAAAGTCATAATTACCTCTTACTCATCATATACAGAGAAACGTTTTTCTAAATAATTAAAGATATTCGTCAAAATGAACGTGAATATTAGATAGAAAATAGCGGCCACAAGGAACGCAGAAATATCAAAATCACGTTGTACAATGGATTTTGTGATACGCAAGATATCATTCATAGCTAATACATATACGAGAGATGTATCTTTTAATAAGTTAATTGTTTCATTCGCAAGTGGAGGTAATACGCGCTTAAACATTTGCGGCAAAATGATGGTACGCATCGTTTGACCATAGGTAAAACCAAGAACCTTTGCCCCTTCATATTGACCGCGTGGAATCGATTGGATACCGCCACGGAAGATTTCACAAAGGTACGCTGCATAGTTGAGTACAAATGTAACCACAGCCGCCGTTGCATCATCCATTTGGATAGCTCCATCCGTCATGATTGGCAATGCAAAGTACATGAATAAAATTTGTAACATCAATGGCGTACCACGCATTAGATATACAAAGGCTTCAACAATTTTATCGACTACAGGAAGCTTAGATAGTCGCAGTAAAGCTAATATGATACCACCAGGTATAGATAGTACCCATACGACACAGAACAGTGCAATGGTGACCTTAAGCCCATCCGCAATGGTCGGGATAATCTGCAATAAATAATCTAACATGAAATACTCCTTCAAAACACGAATAGAGAAGAGGCATATGGCCTCTTCTCTAGTGTACATTTCGTTCTTTAATTATCAGTTGTACATACTGACCACAGTACTATTAGTATATCACGAATCGTACTATTTAGCATCGCTCTTATCTAGATCTGCACTAGAGCCCAACCATTTTTCAACGATTTTATCAGCAGTACCATCTTTTTTCATTTCGGCTAAGATACCATTGATTTTATCGCGTAATGCGGTATCATCTTTGCGGAACCCTACAGCAAAGTTATCTACGCCGTAATCAGTGCCTTCTACAATTTTGTATTTGCCAGGTTCTTTTGTCATGAGGTAACGAGCAATAACACCATCAGCGATAACTGCATCGACACGACCAATGCCAAGATCCATGAATGCACTTACGAAATCAGCATAGGATTTAATTTCTTTAACGGTTTTTCCACTAGGATCGTTTTGTAATGCAGATTCACCAGTACTAGCTTGTTGCACACCTACAACCTTGCCAGCAAGATCAGATTTGCCCTTGATAGAATTATCATCGTTACGAACAACGATGTATTGTTTATCTTTCATATATGTATCGGAAAACAAGATATTTTTCTCACGTTCAGGAGAAACAGTTAAACCATTCCACAATACGTCGATTTTCTTAGATTTTAACTCCGCTTCTTTACTGGACCAGTCAATCGCTTTAAACTCAACGTCCATACCAGCGCGCTTAGCAGCCTCTTTAGCCAAGTCGATATCTAAACCTACGATTTCACCTTTATCATCTTTAAAGCCCATTGGTGGGAAGCTATCATCTAGGCCAATAACAATTTTCTTAGGTAATTGAGTATCAGCTTTCTTTGTATCACTACCACAACCGCTTACAAAAGCCATCATAGAAACTGCAGCCAAACCTACAGCCATAATCTTTTTCCAGTTCATAATATCCTCCACACAATATGTTATAGGTCATGTTTTAACTTATGAACCTATTATACTTTAGCGTATTAAAGTTGTAAATAGTTAAATCAATAAATTTACAAAATTATATATCATGTGTATCTCTATAATGTTTTATGGCGGCTTGAAGGCGCATTTTATCCTTATACGGTGCAAGTTGCAGATCTAAAGGTACTACATAAATGCCACCATGAGTATTAACGGCTTGTAGTTCTTTCCAATCAGGCGTAAACCCAACTACGCTTTCAAAAGGAACATACACATAGTAATCATCTAAATTAATGGCACTACGAAAATAGTCACGTAAATTTGTCGGTCTCTGTTTGATGACAAAGCCTTTTTCACAAATATATACGAGTACTACATCGAGCCCGTGTACCCACCATAACAAGCAAACGACCAATGCATAACAAAGCATGCGATTACCTATATCATGTGGAGCCCATTTAATAAGGGCAACACAAATTACAATGCCTAGAATCCGTCCTAGCCACTGTACGGCCTTATGTGTGGTGACCATGTGCTTTACACGGCCACCCGAAAATCGTTCGCTTACCTCTTGTTTTGTCATAATTGACCTCAAAAGTGTATGTAAATACTTATTTACGGCAAAGCCCCATCGCTTGTTCAACCTTGCGATACATCATAGATGCTTTTGCATGTGCTTTTGCAGCACCTTCATCTAAAATGACATCTAGTTCAGGGCTTGTTATGAGTTCATTGTATCGTTGTTGAATTGGTTCAAGTGTTGCTACAAGCAAATCAGCAATATCCGCTTTAAATACGCCATACCCTTTACCAGCATACATTTCTTCGATAGCTTCATAGCTGTCATTTGTAATAGCACGGTAAATGCCCATCAAGTTAGAAATGCCAGGTTTGTTTTCTTTATCGTAACGCACCGCGTTGTCAGAGTCAGTTTGAGCGCGTTTCAATTTTTTCACGATTAAGTCTGGTGCATCCAAAAGACGAATTGTAGCATTTTGGTTATCATCAGATTTACTCATTTTCTTAGTTGGTTCTTGTAAGCTCATAACGCGAGCACCACCTTCAGATACCTTGATATCTGGTACAACAAAGGTTTCCCCAAACCGGCGGTTAAAGCGTTCCGCCAAGTTACGAGTTAACTCTAAATGTTGCTTTTGGTCTTCCCCTACTGGCACATAATTAGTACCATATAACAAAATATCTGCCGCCATCAATGGTGGGTATGTAAGCAACGCTGTAGGAATAGAGTCACCTTGCTTTTGAGACTTATCTTTGTATTGTGTCATACGTTCTAATTCGCCTACATAGCTAATAGATTGCATAACCCAACCAAGTTTTACATGTTCAGGTACTTCGGATTGAACAAATAATGTTACCTTTTTAGGATCTAGGCCAACAGCAAGATATAACGCTGCCAAATTACGAGTATTTTGAAATAACTCTTTTGGATCTTGTGGTACTGTAATCGCATGTTGATTAACGATACAATAGTAACATTCATCAGTATCTTGATAGTCTAAGAAATTACGTAAAGCTCCCAAATAGTTACCAAGTGTCAATTCACCACTTGGTTGGATGCCGGAAAATATAACTGCCATAATAGTCTCCCTATATTGAAATAAACCAACAGTGCCGAAGCACTGTTGGTTATATATATTATTCTACGGTTACAGATTTAGCCAAGTTACGTGGTTTATCTACATCTGCGCCGCGTGTAATCGCTGCGTAGTACGCCAATAATTGCAATGGTACAACCGCAAGGATTGGAGCGATGAATTTATTTGCACGAGGCACATAGATTGTATGGTCTACGTGTTTAGATAATTCTTCGTCACCTTTCATGCCAATACCGATTACAACAGCTTCACGAGCTTTTACTTCACGGATGTTGCTGATCATCTTATCATACACATCTTCTTGTGTAGCCAATGCGATAACAGGTACGCCTTCTTCAATAAGAGCCAATGTACCATGTTTCAACTCGCCACCAGCATATGCTTCAGCATGGATGTAAGAAATTTCTTTCAATTTCAAAGCACCTTCCATCGCTACTGCGTAGTCGATAGCACGACCCAAGAAGAACGCATCAGATTTGAAGCCATAATGTTTTGCAAAGGCTTTCATATCTTCGTCTACTTCAAAGATTTCATGAATCAATGTAGGCAAGTTTTTAACACCGCAAAGGATTTCTTCGCCTAAAGCCGGATCCATTTTACCATTTAATTGGCCAAGGTATACAGCGAACAACAAGCCTGCTACTAATTGAGTAGTGTACGCTTTTGTGGACGCTACGGAAATTTCAGGACCTGCCCATGTGTACACAGTGTTATCTGCTTCACGGGAAATACTGGAACCTACTACATTTGTAATTGCCAAGGATTTAGCACCATGACGTTTAGCCTCTTTCAACGCTGCCAATGTATCGGATGTTTCACCGGATTGACTGATAACGATACATAATGTTTTATCATCAGTCAACGGATTGCTATAACGGTACTCGGATGCGATTTCCACACTTACAGGAATGCGCGCCAAGTTTTCAATATATTGTTTTGTTACAAGACCTGCATGGTATGCTGTACCACAAGCAACGATAAGGATTTTATTGAAAGCTGCTACATCATCAGCAGTCCAATTTAACTCATCAAAAACAGCTGCTTTGCCATCTTCAGAAATGTGTGTGCCGAATGTATCACGCACAGCTTTTGGTTGGTCATGAATTTCTTTCAACATGAAATGTTCATAACCGCCCTTTTCTGCAGCTTCTGCATTCCAGTTTACATGGAACACTTCTTTATCGATTGCATTACCTGCACGATCAAATACAGATACATTATCACGAGTTACGATAGCTAATTCACCATCGTTTAAGATGTATGTATCACGTGTATAGTTAATGATTGCTGGAATATCGGAAGCAACGAAGTTTTCCCCTTTGCCAAGACCGATAACCAATGGATTTTCTTTTTTAGTACAAATGATTTTGTCTGGCTCATCAGCACAGATAATTTCAAGAGCATACGCACCATCAACACGATCAAGCATGCGACGAACAGTACTTACGAAATCGCCATCGTACATATCCTCTAATAAATGAGCTACTACTTCTGTATCAGTTTCAGATTTGAAATGGTACCCTTTTTCGATGAGCTCTTCTTTTAAAGGCATGTAGTTTTCGATGATACCATTGTGAACAACAGCAAATTTACCATCTTCAGATGCATGAGGATGGGCGTTCATATCGGATGGACGACCATGAGTAGCCCAACGAGTATGACCAATACCTACAGTCCCTTCATTAGGATCTGCTTTTACAATCGCCTCAAGATTAGCTAGACGGCCAACCTTTTTTTGAATTTTAATTACATTTTCAGGGCCGATAACAGCGATGCCTGCAGAATCATAACCACGGTATTCTAATTTCGCCATACCGTCCAATAAGAAATCAGATGCTTGATTAAAGCCAATGTATCCTACGATACCGCACATAAGTATATCCTCCTATAACTGGGGGCATTCTAGCCCCAGCCAACAACTAAGGCTAACTAATTAATGTTCTAGATTAATGTTCTAGATTAATGTTTCAATTATGTATTAATTTAATACAATTCATTCAGATACACTTTGTCTCCATTGTTACCAATGGGCTTTTTAGTATCTGTTACGACATGAATGTGCCGGAAGAGCATCCGCTGATGATTCGATCACTCTTCACCTCGTCTACCCTAACGACTGCCTTCGCGGGTACTTGCGCTATTCGCCTTTACGAATTTGGAACTCCTTTCACTCATATGTGGCAGAACTAGTACAATTGTAATCATACTAAATTATATTATACTAAATCGATGTAATGAATGTAAAGAATCTAAGCCTTATGAAAGCATTAAACACGAGATATAACGCTTATTTTCATAGGGGTACATAAAGCCAAACGATTTCATAGATCATTCATACACCATCATTATACTACTTATTATAAAAATTTTATACAATCATATTTATTAAAATTTATATGATACATATTTATTGTCTAACAGGAGAGATTACAATGAATACACAAAATAATAAAACACATACAAAGACAACATCTCTAAACCATAAACACTCATATAGAAAATTACGCCGTTGGGTACTTCCTGCCGTATTAGGTGCCGCCCTTTCTACATTGGCATTCCTTCCAACCTTTGCAGAAGATATACCAAGTGCACCACCAGCTGGAAATCCACCTATGAGTGCACCTAATGGGCCAGTTCCAAAAGCTGAAGCTAATACTAATACTTTCACAGGTACTACGGTAGTAACCGAAAATAAAGCCATTGCGCATGAATTGATATCTAATACAACATCAGATCAAAATGCGTTCATCGGCAAAGATAAAGCAGTCGTAACGATCGAAAACAGCGTATTCGATAAAACAGGCAATACGACAAGCGATGACAATAGTAATTTCCGTGGTCAAAACGCAGTAATACTCGGTACTGACGGTAGTCAAATCAACATCAAAGGTAGCAATATTACATCCAATTCCAATGGCTCGAATGCAGTATTTGCCACTGGTGAAGGTTCTGTCATCAATGTAGAAAATACTAACATTCACACAAAGAGCGATTCCTCCCGCGGTTTAGATGCCACTTATAAAGGCACTGTAAACAGCAAAAATCTTACTATTACAACCGAAGGTGCTCACTCTGCTACATTAGCTACAGACCGTGGCGAAGGTACCATTACAGCAGAGGCTGCCAAATTAACAACATCTGGTGAAGGTAGCCCTATTATCTACTCTACTGGTAATATCACAGCTGACTATATTACGGGCGAAGCTAAAAACAGTGAAATTGGTGTCGTAGAAGGCAAAAATTCCATCACACTTACCAACTCTAATGTAACAGGCTACAAAGACAATGGTTTTATGCTATACCAAAGCTTTTCTGGTGATGCTGAAAGTGGTATTGCCCGTCTCAAAGCAGAAAACAACTCACTCACCACCCATGCTACAGGCGCTTTCATCTATGTGAACAACACCACTGCAGAGGTAGACCTTACTGGCAATGCTATCTCTACTCCCAATACTACAACACTAGTGAAAGTAGCGGCCGACTCCCGTTGGGGCAAAACCGGTGAAAATGGCGGCCACCTTACACTTCGCGCCTCCAACCAAGCCTTAAACGGCAATATTGTAGCCGATGCAATTAGCACCATTGCGCTAGACATGACAAATGGATCTAGTTTAGTTGGCGCTATCAACACAGGCAACACAGCAAAAGAAATTACACTAAAACTCAGCAAAGACTCTAGCTGGACACTTACTGGCGACAGCTATGTAAAAACCTTAACTAACGAAGACACAACTGGTGAAAACATTCACTTGAATGGATACAAACTCGTTGTTGCTGATAAATAATGACAAAAGCACTACTCTGAATAATTACAATTCAAAGTAGTGCTTTTTTTATTCAGCCAACCCTTGTTCTCTACCGATAATATCGGCAATTTCTTGACATAAGGATTGTAATGCTTCTTGGTCTGGACCTTCAGCCATTACGCGGATGAGTGGTTCTGTACCAGATGCACGTACCAGTACGCGACCTTCGTCACCAAGTTCACCTTCAGCTGTTACGATAGCAGCTTTGATGATATCGTTTTCTTCCCAACCAGTCTTTGTAGCAACGCGTACGTTTATAAGAACTTGTGGATATTTTGTCATGATGCCAGCCAATTCAGAAAGTGGTTGGCCTTTTTCTTTTACAAGAGCCGCCACTTGAACAGCAGTCAACATGCCATCACCAGTTGTGTTATAATCGAGGAAAATGACGTGACCAGATTGTTCACCGCCAATGGAAAGGTCGTGTTCACGCATATATTCCAATACATAGCGGTCACCAACAGCAGTAGAAACGGTTTTCATACCGAGTTCTTCAGCTGCTTTGTGGAAGCCGATATTACTCATAACGGTACCAACTACGGTATCGCCTTTAAGCTTACCTTCTTCTTTCAATTTAAGAGCGCATAATAGCATAATTTGATCCCCATCGAGGACTTGACCTTTTTCGTCTACTAACAAGCAACGGTCTGCATCACCATCATTGGCAATGCCTAAATCAGCATGGTGTTGTTGAACAGCTACTTGCAAGCCTTCGATATGGGTAGAACCGCAATGATGATTGATGTTCAAACCATCTGGATTGACATTGATATTGATAACCTTTGCACCAAGACCAGACAAAATTTCAGGACCTACGCTAGAAGCGGCACCATTCGCACCATCATAGACAATCGTTAAACCTTCAAGGGATGTATCGATTGTATGACGAACAAAGTGAGCATAGTGATGTGCAAGATTTGCATTATACTCTACACGACCAATGCCAGCACCTGTAGGACGAGGTAATTCGTTATCTGCACTTTGACGTACATATACTTCTAATTGATCTTCTACTTCATCTGGTAATTTAAAACCACTACCATCAAAGAATTTAATACCATTATCTGGGAATGGGTTATGAGATGCAGAAATAACAGCGCCCGCATCAAAACCTTGTTGTTTTACAAGATATGCTACAGCAGGTGTAGGAATGACTCCCGCCATAACTACATTACCGCCTACAGAACAGATGCCAGATGCCAACGCGCATTCCAACATGGAACCAGAGATACGCGTATCTCTACCAATTAAAAATGTAGGATGTTCTTTTTCTTTACCAAAATGTGTTGCCGCTGCACGCCCCAAATGGTATGCCAATTCAGGTGTTAAAAATTCATTAACAACGCCACGTACACCATCAGTACCAAATAATCGAGCCATATTCTCCTCCGTCTACAAACGAATGTATTTCAATCTATGTTGTGTGTATTATATCACACGAGTTTGTACAATTTATAAAATCCAGGTTGGGCTTTCACCATAGCACGTAAATGTATAAATCTATTCGTGAAAGTATCATTCATTAGGTTTTGCATACATGCTCATGCACACAATCGCCGTTTCTGCACCATCCAAGGCGGCACTCATGATGCCACCCGCATAGCCTGCACCTTCCCCCATCGGATAAAAACCAGCGACTGTAACGGACACGCGATTATCATCACGTCCCATACGAAGTGGAGAAGATGTGCGCGTTTCAACACCGGTCATACAGATTTCAGGGTTATCAAAGCCTTTGATACGGCGTCCCCAATACGGTAAGGCCCGTTCTAAAACAGACGATACATAATCAGGTAAACACTGGTGCAAATCGCAATCTACGATATGAGGTTCATAACTATGTATACTGCTTTCAACAGACGGCGCATCAGCCTGACCTAAGAAAGAACCTACTGTTTGAGCCGGTGCATTAAAGTTTGAACCACCCAATTTATAAGCCTTGCGTTCCCATTCTCGTTGAAATGCCACGCCATCTAGAGGATGGGTACCAAAATCATCAGGGCCTACGTTTACGACGATAGCACTATTTGCAACGCCACTGTCACGGGCATACAAGCTCATACCATTGGTTACAACACCGCCCGGTTCGGACGCAGATGCGACCACTTGCCCACCAGGACACATACAGAAGCTATAGGCCGTACGCCCCGATTCCTTATCATGATATACCAAGGAATACTCAGCAGCACCTAAACCTAGGCTTCTTGGATCCACACCGTACTGAGATTGATCGATGACATCTTGAGGATGCTCAATGCGAACACCGATAGCAAATGGTTTAGCTATCATATCGATACCGCGTTTAAATAACATTTCATACGTATCTCGTGCACTATGACCTACACCAGATAAAACTAAAGTCGTATCAATACGTTCCGCACCATTCACCTCGATACCGACCACATGGTCCTGGTCAACGAATACATCGGTTACCTTAGCACCAAAGCGGACTTCGCCGCCCCATTCGATAATGCGCTCACGCATGGCTTTTACCATATGACGTAATTTATCTGTTCCTACGTGAGGTTTATGCTTGTATAGGATTTCTTCCGGTGCCCCAAATTCTACAAAGTATTTTGAAATTTCATGCAACCGCGGATGTGTGCCGCGCGTAGTCAGTTTACCATCAGAAAATGTACCGGCCCCACCTTCACCGAATTGAACATTCGATTCCGGTTTAAAGGTTCCCGTTTTCCAAAATGTTTCTACATCCTTCGCACGAGTATCTACATCCTGTCCCCGTTCTAACACGATAGGGCGATAGCCTTCACGAGCTAAGTAAAAGGCCGCCATCATACCTGCAGGGCCAAAGCCCATCACAACAGGCCTATGTGCTAAAGGTCTGTCACCAATTACAATTGGCTCTGGATCCTCAGGTGTAAATAAGGTAACATCCTTTTGCTTGCCTAATTTCTTAATGATTTTTTCTTCATGTTGAGCCTCTACAAAAAGGGTGTACACAAATACAATATTGGGTTTCTTACGAGCATCGACGGCACGTCTCACCACATGAATTTTCTGTATATATCCCTTTAGTTGAGGGTATTTCTTTTCTACTATTTCCTCAATCGTAGCCTTTACGGTAACGGCTACGCGAAGATTTATTATTCTTATCATATCTATGCTTTTCTTTGTATATCCACTGTTACATGAACCGTAGTCATCTTACTAGTAAGACCATCAGGAATTACTATATTATAGGTACCATCAATAGGTGCCGTAGCATTACTTATATCAATAGATTCCGTCTTAAGATCCGAAACAGAATCCACCATTTCTTCACGACCCGTAATTGTTACTTGTACAGGCTTAATCGTAATACCTTTGACTTCATAACCATCCGCTACTTGACCTACGGTTATTGCCGAAATAGGTACGGCTTTATCTTTTCTAAGTAAATTTAATTCATACTGTGCTTGGCCTTGTGTTGGGCTAATATTTACATCGAGCACATTGCCCGCATTATCCCAAGCTTCTAAATCAGCAACAGCACTAAAGTTTTTAGTTTGACCAGCCACATTAACCTTCATGACAACTCGTGTGGCAGCCATTACTTGTTGTTTGCGACCAGATACGGTAACTTCCTTCGGAATGACTGTAACCGATTTTAATGCTACATTATCCGGAATTTGTCCAATTGGCACAATTTCAACAGGTAATTTCTTTGACGCATATTCATCAACATTAATCGTTACCGTATCAGGTTTGATTTCAACTATGCTCATCCCCGATGGTGGATTAAAGTGGATGGTTACATTATTTTGTCCCGTCGAAACCCCTGACGCATCTATATAAGCCTTAAGGTTTTCAGACTTCAAATTAATAATCGTATCGCGTGGCCCACTAAGCGTAACGCGTACATATTGAGGTGCATCCTCTATGATGTAATTAGCTGCCAAATTTTGCACCTGTACAGGCACCGTATAGGAAACCTCCATCACAGGATTTTGGTCGCGCATAATAAAAAACCACATGACGATGGCTGCCAATAATGAAAGTATTTTTGCAGGCCAGTTGCGTTTCAAATGAATCATCATTTCTTGCCACCCCATTTCCACATGCTCGTAATATTTTGACGAGGTCTTTCCATAAATGTACGAAGGGCCTCTTTAATTTGATTTTCTGGTAAGTGACGATAAATATGTCCGCCATAGGTATAAGAAATGACACCCGTTTCTTCGCTGACAACAACGACAACTGCATCTGTTTGTTCAGACAGACCGATAGCCGCGCGATGACGTGTACCAAGCTCAGTACTCAATGTACGGTCCTCGGTAAGCGGCAATAGACAACCTGCAGCCTGAATGCGGCCATTGCGGATAATCATAGCCCCATCATGAAGAGGTGTACTAGGAACGAAAATATTTTTAATCAATTCCCGACTAAGTACAGCATCAACAATAATGCCTGTATCAATAAAGTCGTTTAAGCCTACCTCCCGTTCAAATACGATGAGGGCCCCTGTATGTTCACGAGACATAACGCGTGCAGCAGCCATCACTTCATTGATAGCCATGTCCATTTCTTCTTCGTTTACATTCTGTGCTTTACTAAAAATACGGCCACGCCCAAGTTGCTCTAGGGCACGACGTAATTCCGGTTGGAACACGACAGGTAACGCAAAGAGGATAACGGTCATCCCTTGTTGGAGAATCCAGTTAATAACATACAGATTCATTACATGGCTTAAAACATTCAAAATAGCCAAAAATAATAACCCTTTCAACAAGGCTACAGCGCGTGTATCCTTTAAGAGTTTATACATATAGTAAATACCGATAGCAACCGTCAAGATATCGATGAGATCAAGGATTCTAAAGGTATGTATGAGGGCTTCAAAATGCATATGTGCAACTCCTTATACAAAATAATAAGGTACAGCCATTACATTAGCTGTACCTTATATTTTATCGCATTTTATGAGCACTGTAAATTTAAAACAGGGTTATACATTTTGCGTTTTAATCCACACATCCATGCAGCCGCCACAGACCATGCCTTCTTTTACGGCTACATCATCATTTAATTTTACTTCAATACGTCGATATTGCTCCTTTTTCTTCATAGAATCAATAGCGCTGAGGCGTATTTCATTTTCTGCGCGGCCACCGCCAATAGTGCCAAAAATAGACCCATCAGGGAATACAACCATCGATGTACCTGCTTTACGAGGCGTAGAACCAGCCGTATGAAGAATTGTTGCCACTGCTAGTGTTTCATCTGTGCGTTGACTCAAATATTCTACAAACTCACGATTCATGACTTACAACTCTCTTTCTGCGTAAAAACTGACCTTGTTTACCTCGTACAACAGCAAGATACTCACTGACGATAGATAAAGCAATTTCCTCTGGTGTTTGAGCACCTAAATCTAGGCCAATAGGAGCATAGATCATATCGAGTTCCTCTTGCGTCCAACCTTTGGCTTTCAAATTTTCTAATGCATAATGAATGCGTTGTTGACTGCCCATAACACCCATATAAGTAGGCAGTTGATCTCTCAATTGTTCAAGGCATGTGTTATCGAATTCATGGGCTCTTGTAACAATAATAAATCCATTATATTCATCAAGAGGTAACTTGTCTCTAAAATCATCCAAAGGCAAACATTTTCTTGTTACACGCTCATCAAAGAATTCAGGCACCACATATTCAGGTCGATCATCAACAACCGTAGCACGACATCCGATAAATAATAATAAATCCGTAATGGCACGGCTTACATGGCCTGCCCCAAGGACAAGTACAGATGGATCCTTTTCAACAGGTTCAACAAAACATTCGGTGCTACCAAATACACATAAAGCATTCGGCTTAACTCTATTTAGTGTAAAACCTTCTATAGCGTCACCATATAATATATCCCCATCCTGATTATAGATAGTTCTATCCCCTTGGCGAGGCCCCGATAGGATGGTCACCAAAAATGTTGGCTCCGTCACCTGTAATCGGTCTTTCATGATATCATAAATGCTTTCCATCTTTATTCCTTTCATAGTCCCATGCTGTAACAGCCTCTAAGACACCGCCGCCAACAGCGAGGGATTTGTCAGAAATACTATAACAATGCGATTCCTCACAGCGAGCATCCACATCAGCCAATTTAAAATGGTCAGATACGATAAGTCCCGTTTTTAAAATGCCCCGTAACGTACCGGTAATCTTAGCCCGCACCGGTTCTTCATCAACATAACCAATCACTTCGTTAGCTTGCACCTCGTCACCAATATGACGTTTAGCTGTAAATACCCCTGCCTTTGGCGAATGAATCACCCGTTCATGGGTATAACCACCCACATTGCCAGGAATACCCGTATTCGGTTGCGCTTCACCATCATAAATGCAGCGTCCTAAATTATGGCCACGCATAGTTTCGATGACTACATTCACATCGCGGCCAGCGCTAAACCCAGGACCTACACCAATAACAAAGGGCGCATCGAGTCTAGTAGTTCCTACATTCTTTTTAGCCAAAATGGCATCTACAACAACATCCGGATGCAGTTGATCTAATAACTCTTCATAGGACGATGTTACAACAGGAATCACACCTTGTGATAACGTATCCTGAATTTCACCGATACACACATGACGTGCAACCAACCGTTCAAGAATCATTTCACCGCAATGAACAGCATTACCATAACTCACCTCTCTACGAATCATAGTAGGTATAGCAATTTCATTAACTACTACAGGGTACCCTGCACGTCTCAATCTATAAATTGCACCGGAAGCGATATCGCCGCCTCCGCGCACAAGTATTAAAGGCTTCATACACCCTCACTTTCACGATGTTGCAAATCGTTATAATCCTCTGGCGTATCTATATCAAATCCCCATTCAGGAATAATACTTACATATTCTACAAAATTTTGCCCCACACCACGAATGATCGTTCGTCCACCTTGATCACCCTCGATGTGTTGCAAGTCCTCAAACCAATGTGCACCAAATAAAACTGGATTACCAGGATGTTGAGTTGTTCCATATTTAGGTACTACGATTGTCCTATTTGTTTCATCCCTATGCTGTTGAAAGCTAGTAATGAGTTGTTCAACAACCATTGGATTCAGTAACGGTTGATCAGACACAGAGCAAATAATACCATCTAAAGCTCGTGTGCCAAATTCATTCATCAAGTATTTCACGCCTAATGCGATGGATGTGCCTTGACCTAAATCAGAACATTCGTTATGAATAATGGAAAATCCATAACTGCTAGCAATATGGTCAATATCATGGTCCCCACTTGTAACGGCAACCATTGGGTAGGTTTTTAAATTCCATGAAGGATTAGTTCGTTTCCATCCAATTTGTAATGCATGACATACAGCATCAAGAATCGTCTTTCCGCGCCACGGAAGTAATTGCTTATTTGTTCCCATTCGTCGAGACTGACCTGCTGCTAACAGGACAATGCCAATGCAAGGTGTTTCTCGTGAAAGGGCGCCCCCTAAAGGAGCGCTTTCACCTGTCTTATATTCCATTTTGCTACCTAGCGACATTGAATAATACGGCGAATTTCACAACTAGCCTTATACCCATCAGCCAACACAATGGCCGTGATATCACTATCTACAACATGACTTATGAAATCATCAATAATACGATGTTGTACCGTGTCATAACCCGTGCAGAACAAGATTTTCTTGCCCTTACTATATTGGAATAGCCCTTGTTTATGAAGCACGATTTGAGCAAGCATATGAGGTGTTACAATGGCACCTTCTTCGCGATGTACAATGGATTGAACTAATTCTAAATTATGTACATGATCTTCATCAAGGGATGCGCCCAGCATTTGAAGGTTCACCACCCCTATAGTCGTCTTTGTTTGACTTGGGATAACAGGTTCCGTATGTTTTGGTGCCTTAAGCCATTTCTCTTTGGCTCCATCCGCTTCAACAACGATTTGCCAGTTTGGATGTAACACACTAAGGCCATCTATGCTTTCACAATCTACAGCATCAACCTTAGTTCGTGTAATACCATTAAACCAGGCACCACAATAACCTTGTTGAATACGTTTTGTACAATATTCATCAACATCGTTGATATCCTTTGTATAAATAGGTTCATATTGAGCCACTTGTGATTCATACAACTGTGTTGTAGTCGTCACTACGATAGGTTGTCCTTGCAACCGACCATACTCGACTAGCTTAGATAAGACCGTTGTTTTGCCGCCAGCCCCAACCAATGCGACAATGCCAGGTTGAATAAGACGATTCCAGTACTGCGTTTGTGATGTCATAGCACGAGGCCCCCTTTAGGAATGTAGAAATAGTTATACTTTATATTTCTCGTCCATCCCCATAAATACCTTCTCTGGTGTCATAGGTAATGTACGAACATCCGCACCAACTGCATTTTTTACAGCATGTTGTATTGCGGGACAAGCTGTATTAATAACAATTTCACCGATGGATTTAACACCATATGCACCACTTTCCTCATATGATTCAACAAAGGCTGTATGTAATTCACCAATATCTTGACGTGTAGGAATTTTATAGGTCATAAAATTATTAGTTTCTAAACGACCATTACTAGAGTATCTAACGTCTTCATACAAAGCCATACCAATAGCTTGTACTGCGCCACCTTCAACCTGTACACGCGCTAGTTTAGGATTCACAACGGTACCACAGTCTACACAATTATACATATGTAACGGTATAATTTGTCCCGTTTGTTTATCTACCTTAACTTCAGCGATAGAAGCCATGAATGGTGGTGGAGATGTATGACTACCCCATGTTGCGAACCCCGTTAATTGTTCGGATGTAGTTCCGACTAATAGCTTAGGCGCTAATTCTTGAACGGACATTTTCTTTGTACCGTCCTTAGTCACACCTACTAAGCCGTCAAAATCAATATCTTCTGGTTTAACATCCATAAATTGCGCTAATTTATGGATTATCTTTTCTCTCAGTTCTTCAGCCGCCATCTTCGCAGCTGTACCCGTTACATAGGTCGTACTCGATGCGTATGAACCTGGATCAAATGGTACGATATCCGTATCAGATTCGACAACCGTCATAGATTCCATCGGACAACTAAGAGCTTCACAAGCCATTTGTGTAAGAATTGTATTAGCCCCCATCCCCATATCGGAAGAGCCCGTATACAATGTGTAGTTACCATCATCGCCAAGACGAATTTCTACGGATGCTACATCGATATTAGCAACACCGGACCCTTGTAAAGCAAGAGCCATCCCCAAACCGCCGCGATAGCGCTCATCAATATCCCAACTATGAGGACGTTCATCCCAACGAGCCATTTCCTTAACCTTATTTACAGTTTCTTGGAATAGGCCAGAATCCATGATTTCATCAGGATCATACACTAAGCTACGTTCACCGGCAGCAATTAGATTCTTTTGACGAAGTTCCGCTGGGTCGATTCCCATTTCGTCCGCCAAACGGTTTACTGCACATTCTAAAGGCCACAAAGCCTCTGTAGCGCCATAACCACGGAAGGCTCCGCCCGGCGTATGGTTCATGTAAACCCCTTCGGTGCCATAGTGTACTGCTTTTGCCTTGTTATACAATGGAACAGACTTATGTTCCCCTGCTGTGGTTGTCGTAAAGCAGTGTGTTGCATGAGCGCCTGCATCGGTAATGGAGTCCATATCGATAACTTGGATAATGCCATCCTTGGTAGCCCCTACGCGGATATACCATTCACGAGCATGACGTGTAGTAGAACAAGTTTGTGCTTCCGTTCTATCATATAGTAAATAACATGGCTTTTGTAATTTCCATGTTACAAATGCTGTCATCAATTCGGTACAAGCCGTTTGCTTCGATCCAAAACCACCGCCAATGCGAGGTTTAATAACGCGGATTTTAGATGCAGGAATTCCTAGTGCTCGTGCAATATGACGGCGCACATGGAACACGATTTGCGTAGAGCTAACGATGACAATACGTCCTAAATGATCGATATAGCCAAAGCTTTGGAATGGTTCCATTGCAGATTGACGCGTAGCTTGGTCGAAATATGTGCCTTCTACGACATAATCGCATTTAGCAAGTTCCCCTTCAATATCACCAACACGCTTATGGTAGGATACACAAATATTGCGTTTATAGTCTTGTCCTACCGGAATGTGATTGAGAATATCGTCTTCTGGATGGACTACTGTTTCATGGTCTATAGCCGTGCGTAAATCAAGTACCGGTTTTTGCACCTCGTATTCAACCTTAATAAGAGGCATCGCCTTCAATGCAGTAGCTTCATCTTTAGCCACGACGAGGGCCACTTCATCACCTACATAGCGGACTACAGGATCGAGAATCAACGCATCATAGGCAGATGGCTCTGGATAGGTTTGACCTGCCAAAGTAAACCGCGTATTCGGTACATCTTCATAGGTAAAAATAGCCTCTACACCAGGGATTAATTTAGCTTTAGATGTATCAATGGATTTAATTTTCGCCTGTGCATGGGGACTACGCAATACCTTAATAATGAGGGCATCTTTTGGCACAAAATCGCCTGTATAAGAAGGTTTACCACTGAGTATGCCCTTGGCATCGACTTTATCATAAGACTTACCAATGTGCTTCATTATAAACCTCCTTGTAGATACTTACGAACACCGCGGAGCTGCGACTCATAGCCGGTACAGCGACAGAGATTGCCAATCAAGTATTCTCGGATTTCATCATCACTGGCATTAGGGTTTCTACGCTTTAATGCGATGGCACTCATCATCATACCGGTAGTACAGAAACCACATTGGTCTGCCCCTTCAGAAGCAAGACAATCTGCTAATAAAGATGCATCCTCTTCAAGACCTTCGAGGGTTGTAATGGAATGGCCTGGCGCACGGAATGTAGGATATGCGCAGGATAACGTGATTTCATCGTCTACCCAAACGGTGCATAAGCCACAGTTTGTCGTATCACAGCCACAGCGTACGCTATAATAACCTAAGTTGCGCAACGTAGTTAATAGCATTTCATCCGTTGGCACATTAACGGTTACATTCTTATTATTAATATTTAATACTAATTCCATTATTGTGCCACCTCCTTAACTAACCGGCGAACCATGGCTTTAGCCATCTCAATTCGATATTCCTTGGATGCATGAGAATTCTTTTGATATACTAATTCCTCTGATGCAACCCGTGCTGCCTCATCCAATGCATCTAATCCTTTTTCTGAAAGCAAAGCACTCGCTTTCTCTGCTAGTTGTGGCGCACCTGGACGGGTCCCGATATAGACTTCATAGGCTGTATCATCACGGCGAATAGAACCGGTTAAATATGGAAAATCGCCACGAGAAATGCGCAACGCCTCAACCGCAACAGGCACCTCGCGTTTAGGGATGCGAATTTCAACTAAAATATCACGTTCCCGATAATTCATATAATCCTTCATGGACATACGACCACCTTTATAGGTTACGATGTCTGCATGAACAGCTAGCAAGGCAGGAATGATATCGGAAAAGCCAAATTTGCTAGCTACGGATCCACCCATGGTAGCCATATTTCTAAATTGGACGCCTAGAATTTCTTTGACACCACGTACTACAGCACCGCCACAAAAGCGTTGTAATGGTTCAAATCGTTCTACATCGCCTTGTGTCGCCATGGCACCAATAACAAATTCGTTATCTTCTTCACGAACATATCGTAAATCTAATCCTGCCATATCGATTACTGCAGGCCATGTACGGCGACCTAAGCGCAGCCAACACCCGCCAGCAAGCATCGGTGCCGTCTTATTTTTTACGGCCATTTCATAGGCCTCTTCCACCGTCTTCGGTTGTAACACTTTCAAAAAGGCTAACATAATCTATCCTCACAATGGTATACTAAAAACAATCATTATCTTAAGCCATTTACTATTAGCAATGTTGCCATAAAACCTTTTATTTTTGCTTATATATATAATTGTAACAACTATTACACCGTAAATCTATGACAAACAATATAAAATTACAAGAAGTTTGCAAACAATTACATATACCCGTAGTGGGCACCACGTCATGGCCACTCCCTATAGAGGCCCGTGAAATTTTGCAGGAATCCAATCCCTGTCCATTCACAGCAGCTGACATAGACGAACGACTGATAGGCACAACAGACTTTATGCCACACAGCGCCATCGTCTGTCTATTTCCCTATCATGTGCCACATGAAGGTCCTACGAATCTATCCCGTTACACGTGGGCCACTGATTACCATCTAGTTGTGACAGACTATTTACAACGCCTCGTAGATGAACTTAAAACGACTGCCCCAGATGCATCATTCTCTATCCATTGCGATACGAGTCCCTTAGCTGATCGATATATGGCCTATTTAGCAGGCCTTGGGTTCTATGGAAAAAATAAATGCTTTATCAATCCAACTTGGGGTTCTTATATCGTCATCGGCACTGTGCTCACCACATTAGAATTCGAACCCAACACACCTATGACCGATACGTGTATGGGCTGTAATCGGTGTATTACATCCTGCTTAGGTCAATGTCTAAATGGCAATGAATTTAATTACGCCACCTGTAAAAGCTATTTAACGCAAAAAAAAGGCGATCTCACCGATGACGAACAAGCCATCATCAGGAAATCACCCTTGTTATTCGGTTGTGATGTGTGCCAAGAAGTATGTCCCCATAATAAGGACTTACCTACAACACCCATTATTGAATTTCAATCTATCGAACCTTATGTGGATGTTGATGAATTAGAGTCTATGACCAATAAGGAGTTTAAGGCAAAACACGGCCATCGAGCCTTCTCATGGCGCGGTAAAAAGATATTGATACGCAATCAGGAATATATTACAAAACCTTAATACTACCTACTATATTTTATAGTAATTTAGTTTATCCAAGGACTCACTCAAAGCCGGTACATATTCTTCGATGAACATGTCCACCTCTGGCATATTTAGAGCTTTCAACTTGGCCAAAATCGTATCGTGCGCCTCCTTGAATTCATCATTGCCCGCATGTAATTCATTAACGCATTTCATATAGGCGGACAAGGTATCGGCAGCTTTCACAATCGGCCATTCAGGCAATGTTTCAGCATCTACAATATACGGTTTATAAACAGATTGCAATCGTTCCGGCAATGTACTTAGCATTTTTTCTTGCGCTAAGGTTTCTACCTCACCATACAAGGAACGAAGCTTAGGATCAAAGTATTTAATAGGCGTCGGCATGTCCCCTGTAAAGATTTCACTCACTTCATGGTACATGGCAATGACGGCTACCTTGTTAATATCTAGGTTGCCACCAAAATATTCATTTTTAAGAGCCGCTAAATTATGAGCTACCATAGCCACCTCAAGGCTATGCTCTTGAATATTTTCAGTTTCCGTATTGCGCATCAAGCTCCAACGGTTAATAAAGCGCATCCGTTTTAAAAAAGCAAAAAATGAACTCATACATATCCCCCTTACAATGAAGGTCCCACCAGAAGGTAGGACCTTTTATAGTATGTATAACTAAATAGTTATATTATTAAATAACACCGCGTAATTTAAAGCCATAGTCTAGGAACTGAACGGCCTCATTCCAACGGTTGTCATCATTGAGCATCACCACAATCATAGTGTGCCCATTTCGCGTAGCCGATGCGATCAAACATTCACCCGCCGCATTTGTAAAGCCAGTCTTTAAACCATTAGCACCAGGGTATTTATTGCGGATGAAATGGTTGGTAGTGCGAATCGTTTCAGGTGTGCGATTTTGATAAGGCACCTTATAGTAATCATTGGCCACCTTGTCGCGGAACATTTGATATTTCATCCCATAAGCTGCAATCAACGCCAAATCTCGTGCCGTCGAATGATGACCCCTTTGGGTCAATCCATGAGGGTTGAGGAATACGCTGTTTTTAGCCCCCGCCTTAGCAGCTATGCGATTCATATCCTTCGCAAAATTTTCTACAGACCCACTTACGTTCTCTGCCACCACTACGGCCGCATCATTACCAGATGCTACCATCATACCTTCAAGAACACCTTCCAAGGTGATTTGGTCGCCTACTTGTACGCCAAGATTAGATTCTTCCATGCTCGTCGCATAGGGACTAATCGTAGCCAATTCATCTAATTGCGTTCCCTTCAATTCTAGAGCGGTTAGCAATGTTACCATCTTAGTTGTACTGGCAGGATGCATCCATTTATCGGGATTCTTGGCGAATAAAATCTCCTTATTATCTGCATCAATGAGTACCACTGCTTCACCAATGGTCTCTGGAGGCGTAGGTGCAGCACCATGAGCAACAGTACCTAAGAGCATGGCACCTATGAAAGCTAACGCCAATATAAAACGTTGCCATACTACGTGCCTATGCATTATTAAATCTCTCATATCAATCTCTTTCTACATATTATTAACTTGTAAATTCATGATTTATCAGATTTCTTGATTCGTGGTAGTTACTTTTTTCTTAGTTTCTTTAATTTCATCTGTAGCAGTATCTGCATTTTGTATATATACAACACGTTGTGGATATGGAATATCTATACCATGCTTATCAAAAGCATCTTTCACATCGGACATAATACTATATCGAACATCAATAAACTGACTAGTTTTAACTTCTGCAAACGCAGAAATACGCACAGAGTTATCACCAAATTCAGAAATCCCAATCTCCATATATTTAGCATTTAGAATACGTTTATCCTTGGCAAAAACGTCCCTTAAAATTCTAATCGCTTCATGATGATCATTGTTATAGCCAATATCAAAAACAAACGGAATCATTCGTTCAGTCATATAGGAATAATTCGTTACTGATTGAGATGTAAGAATCGAATTTGGTATGTACACCCGTTTCTGATCCTTTGTAGTAATAATGGTATTCATAAACTGTATGGATGTAACGCTACCTGTAATGTCCCCAACCTCAATATAGTGTCCAGCGCGAAATGGTTTAAATATTAAAATCAATAATCCAGATGCCAAGTTTGACATATTATTTTGTAATGCCAAGCCGATACCTAAACCAAAGGCACCAAAGGCAGCCACAAAGGATGTAGTAGGAACACCAATTTGATTAAGACAGATTAATAATAAACCTACAAGCAATACATAATTAATAATTTGAGATACAAAGCCCATTGCGGCAGTATCATAGTTGGCCCGTGTCATAACACGAACAGCAAGAGTTTTAATCCACCGAATAATATAGCGGCCTACCAAAAATATAATAAGAGCAAGCAAAATATTGCCGGCTTGGCTAAAAAACCATTCTCTTAATTTTAACAATACATTGGCATCTTTAAATAACAGCTCTGATGCGGTTGCTAAGAATTCGTACATGTATACCCCCACAATGCTTAAGGTGACTTACTCAAATCTATGGTAAACATATGATATAATTTCACATGTAAATATTATGTATTATAAACAACTTATATGAAGATAATAAAATATTATCTTTTATTATAGCTTTATATTCTATATCTAACAATGATAAACTAGGGAGTCCTATATGTCTAATAATCCATATACAGCGCCAGATGAATTAATAACGGGCGGTCATGTCACTAAAGAATGCAACTCTGTAACCGTACTCTTTGACGACATTCACTATTCCTTAAGCAGCGGTCAACTAAATGGAGGCTTTCACCATACATTAGGTGTACGTAATCAACAATTAACCTACCATATTGAAACAGAAAAAGATCTACCAGGTGGCTCTGTAGCAAACTATTTAGCTCAAGAATTTGAACATATCGATGTGCCTGTACATTTCAGCACTGCACTGTTAACCTCTGCTACTCCATCCCTTCATGCGTACACAATGGTACAAGAAAGTGATACAATCGTTGAAACCATTGTCACTGGTGGTTATAAGAAAACGGCCCATCGTGCAGGTACAGGTTATTGTTATGAAGAAAAAGATGGTGAATTCCACACTCCTGGCACAATTAATATCCTCGTATTCACCAACAAGGCCTTAACAGATAGTGCGATGGTGAAAGCCATCATGACGATTACCGAGGCTAAAACAGCAGCATTACAAGATTGGAAGGTAGAAAGTACCAAGGACTTCCCCAAATATAATACACATATAGTTCACAGTTTAGCAAAAGAAATGAATACCTCCGCTACTGGAACTGCTACAGATGGCATCATCTTAACTATCAATACAAATGGCGATGTATTAACTGATGCAGGATCCTATTCCCTATTCGGCGACACCTTAGCCAAAGCTGTATACCTAGGTGTACAACGAGCATTAGAAAATGCCATCGGTACCGAATGATTTATACAAGCAAAAGGCCCTTTGTGAATAATCACAAAGGGTCTTTTTATATCTGTCTCATCCGCATACAATTGCTTGTAAGGGTTAGTATTCTTTAAAGATTCGTTCCAAATCCTTGCAAGTGCGTTCCTTTTGTAAGGCCAACATCAACAAGATACGAGCCTTTTGAGGTGACAAGCTATCACATACAAAATAGCCTGCCTCCACATCTTGGGGAACCTTAGATACTATGCCACTTCCCGTTCTGGATGCGCGTACAACAGGTATTGGTAAATTGGATGTTACCTTGCGGATAGGTTGCGGTATCGTACCATGGCCTAAGCCAGCTAAGATCAAACCCGATGGGTTCGTTGCCACTATGGCAAGCCCCATAATTTCTTCGATACCTGCATAACAGGTTAAGATTTCAACACGTGGTAAGTCATCGTCCTCTGGCAAGCCAAACTCAGATTCCATCGTATGCTTACGCAACGGACACATATAGTATTGGGCTATACCATCTTGTACAATACCAAGATGACCTGCATTAGGACTACCAAAGGTTGCCACGTTAGTTGTATTCATTTTCGTTACATCACGAGCACCATCAATATAGCCATTCATAACTACCAGTACGCCCTTATTATATGATTCTGGTGTTCGAGCCACTTGTATAGCTTGCAACAAATTAATAGGGCCATCGGCACTGATAGCTCCTGCTGGGCGCATCGAACCAGTTATAACGATAGGCTTATCAGTATGGACAGTAAGATGCAAAAAGTACGCGGTTTCCTCCATACTATCCGTGCCATGTGTAATAACAACACCCGCAATATCATCATTATCCACACATTTTTGTACTAATTTTGATAGACGGACCCATTGAAATAGCGTTATATCTGAACTTTCAATATTACAAAATTGATTGCACACAAAAGGTCCATAATCTCTAACGCCAGGTACGGAGGATATAATTTCTTCTAAGGGTAATACACCTGCTGTATACCCCGTCAAATCAGTATCCGAAGCACCTTGTCCCGCAATGGTACCACCAGTACCAATGATTGCAATTTTCTTAGTCATCTTATCCTCCTATAGGTATCATAATGTAGAAGGTTTAAAGGAAGGCATTAATTCAAGTTTATGCCGATTAATTCGTTGTAGATAATCAATGCGTTCCTTCGTTTGTATATCTTCAATTTCGCCGGTTCGAATATATCGATCGAGAACGGCATAGGTAAATCCTAGTTTATCCTCATCAGATTGACCACTGAGCCCATCACTAGGCGTTTTGTCTACTAAATGACGCGGAATATCCAAAAGTCGTCCAATTTGACGTACCTCTTCAACCACGAGATTCGCCAATGGACTAAAGTCACCTGCTGCATCGCCAAACTTGGTAGAGTAGCCCACATAGTCTTCAGAGCCATTACATGTATTAGCAACACGTGCACCATGTGGCAAATTTTGACCTACCGCATATAATGTGGCCATCCGCAAACGAGGCGGTGTATTGATTTCTGCATCTCGCGCTAAATCTGTACGGCCCGTTACATCGGAAAATCCCTCTCCTTGTACAATGGCCTCCGTTAATGCACGATAGGCATTACCAATATTCACAATCATATAGGGGATACCAAGATGCGCCACCACCTCTTTTGCATCATCTATATCGGATTGTACATCATTTGGCATAAGGACGCCTACAACGCGTTCTGCACCAAGCGCCTCCTTACAAAGAGCGGCTACTACGCTAGAATCCTTACCGCCCGAAATGCCGACTACAGCGGAGCATGCAGGTCCATTTTGTTCAAAATAGTCCCGAATCCACGCCACTAATTCCTCTTTTGTTCGTTCTGGATGTGTAAGCATAGGCCCTCCTATTTTTTACGACCAATACGATTCAATAAGTCCATCTTCATATGGTAATAGTCAGGGCTCATATCTAGATAGTGACGATGTGGATTTTCAAAGCGTTGTTCTTCCGGCCAAATCTCATGAGCCAATTGTTCTTGTACATAGGCGCGTATCGATTCCAATGTTGGGGATGGTACGATTTGATCGCCCCCTTTAATCATGAGTTCCTGCATATTTTTAAATGTACAGTTTTCATAATACAATTCTCTCCACGGTTTTTCTGGATCGATATAACGATATGGTTTGTCTGTGGATGGCACTTCGCCAGGTAATGTCAATAATTCAGCAATAGCGCGACCATCTTCATTATAAACGCGATATACTTGTTTCAATCCAGGATTGGTAATCTTTTCCACAGACTCAGAAATCTTAATGCGCGGTTCCCATACACCGCCTTTTTCAACGCCTGCAATCTTGTATACAGCGCCGAATACAGGATCCGTTTTCGACGTAATCAATCGTTCCCCTACGCCAAAGATATCAATAGGGCCACCTTGATTTAATAAGGATGAAATCGTATATTCATCAAGGCTATTAGATGCCATGATCTTGCAATCGTTCATCCCCGCATCATCGAGCATACGACGCGCTTGCTTAGCTAAATATGCTAAGTCACCAGAATCGAGGCGGATACCTTTTAATCGATGACCATTCGGTTCCAAAATATCCTTGGCAACCTTAATGGCATTTGGTACACCCGATTCTAATACATTATAGGTATCCACCAAGAACACAGCGCTGTCCGGATACACTTCAGCATAGGACTTGAATGCTTCATATTCAGAATCGTGGTACATAACCCAACTATGTGCCATGGTACCATTTACAGGAATCCCAAATTGTTGTCCCGCTAGAACTGTGGCAGTCCCATTGACACCGCCTATGAAAGCCGCCCGCGCACCATATACAGCAGCATCTACATTGTGAGCGCGACGAGCCCCAAAATCGGATACAATGCGCCCATCGGCGGCGCGCACGATGCGGTTCGCCTTTGTAGCAATAAGCGATTGATGATTAATCATGGTAAGCACTGCTGTTTCCACAATTTGTGCGTCGATAAGAGGTGCTACGATGGTCATAATCGGCTCATTAGGATATATGATGGTACCTTCTTTGAAGGCATATACATCACCGGTAAATTTGAAGTTGCGCAAATACTCTAAAAATTCATCACTAAATAAATGCAATGATTTAAAATACGCCATATCCTCCTCATCGAAATGAAGATTCAAAATGTATTCTAAAACTTGTTCCAATCCGCCAAAGATAGCAAATCCACCTTTGTCCGGATTGCGACGGTAAAATACGTCAAAGGCAACGCGGTCTGTATTGTCTTGTTTCGTAAAGTACCCATGAGCCATGGTCATCTCATAGAGATCCATAAGCATACTAATGTTGCGACGTTCATGTTGCATACTTTCACCATCCTATATAAATAAAAGGTATATAATACAGCGCGTTCGTTATACATTACGCATGATACTATTATAAACTATATACATCGTCTTTTCTATTCATAGTACATGTGATATAACTATATTATAGATAATAATTACTTATTAACTAATGAATAAACATGAATAATCTCATAGCAACTAAGATAATTAGAATTATATGGGATATATTTTCAGAATGAGAGGTGCCAAATGGACGCAATCGTTCAAGCAAAACGCGTATTAGAAATATTTAAAGAAATGAGCCAAATCCCACGTGGATCTGGCAATGAAAAGGGCATTAGCGATTACATTGTCAATTTTGCTCACAATTTAGGTCTCGAAGCTACACAAGATAGCGAATGGAATGTAGTCATCAAAAAACCAGCTACACCAGGCTATGAAAATCGTCCATCCGTCATCCTTCAAGGTCATATCGATATGGTATGCGTAAAAGGTCATGATTCCAACCATGATTTTACAAAAGATCCAATCGCCAACATCATCGAAGGTGAATGGATGCACGCCGATGACACTACATTGGGTGCAGATAATGGCATGGGCGGCGCTATGATTTTAGCAGTCCTAGAAGATAAGAACCAACAACATGGTCCACTACAAGTATTGTTCACAACTAACGAAGAAACAGGTATGGATGGTGCTGCAGCGGTAAAAGAAGGTCAAGTAACAGGTGACTATCTAATCAACTTAGACACTGAAGTGGAACATGAGTTCTGCGTGAGCTGCGCTGGCGGCTGCCACGTTAATGTATCCATCCCACTATTGCGCGAAAATAATCTACCTGGTTATGATGCAGGGCTTTCACTAACTGTAAAAGGTTTAAAGGGTGGTCATTCCGGTATCGAAATCATCGAACAACGAGCTAATGCAAACCAAGTACTTGCTCGCGTTCTTTATGATTTAGAAAAACAATATTCCTTTAATCTAGCTTCTTTCGTAGGTGGCGTTAAACATAATGCGATTCCATCTAAAGCGGTTGCAACCATGTCTGTACGCAACGATGATATAGAAGCGATTAAGACCCTTATCAAATTCTACGAAAAAGAATACAAACATGAATTTGCAATCAAAGATCCTGATTTAACATTCGTAGTGGAAGAAATTCCTACACCGGCAACAGTGTATGCTGATGATACAGCAGAAGCCTTAATTTCCTACCTCTATCTTGCAGAAGATGGTGTTCACTCTATGAGTCAAACCATCGAAGGGCTTGTAGAAACATCAGATAATCTCGCTATCGTTTCTGAAGGCACACATACGATAGACATCCTCGTATCAGTTCGTAGCTCTAATAAAAACAGCTTAGAATACTTAACTAAAAAATTATTACTCCTTGCTGATACATTAGGTGTTTCTGCTACCCGCAGCGGTGGTTATCCTGCATGGGAATACGATAAAGGCTCTAAACTAGAAGAACAAGTTATCGCACTTTACAATACCATGTCCGACACCCCTGCCCGCGTGAATGCAGTCCATGCAGGCCTAGAATGTGGCTTATTAAAGAATGTTTTACCAAATACTGAAATGATCAGCTTTGGTCCAACAATCATCAGCCCACATACAAATATGGAACGCGTACATCTACCTTCTGTAGAACATGTATATGTATTCCTTAAAGCATTACTAGAAAAATTACAATAATTTTTCAAAGTTTTACAAAATAATATTTATTCAAATAAGCGTATGTACTCATATATATCCTATGAGGCATACGCTTTTTTGTAAAGTCAACGTTATAAATATATAAACATGTTCACATATACTCATATTAGTATAATATTATCAATTTTTCTTATAAATCGCTTATTACTTAACTTTGTGAACTATTGTTCATACCCTTATGGGTATTTTTATATGTTATGTAAGAGTAGTATACTATGTTTACATTTACAAGGGAGGCGTATTATGATACCAATTACGATCATATCCGGATTCTTAGGAGCCGGAAAAACAACGTATCTACAACATATATTAAACTGTCGTAACACCAATGAACGTATATTAATTATAGAAAATGATTTTGGTGAAACCAGTCTCGATGCAAAGCAATTATCCACATCGGGCGCAACTGTACGAGAAGTAACATCCGGTTGTATTTGCTGCAGTCTCCAAGGCAACTTTAAAAATGCCCTAATCGATATTCTATCTACGCAAGATATCGATCAAATCTATATAGAGCCATCTGGGGTGAGCAAATTAAGTGAAATTTTATATACTTGTGACGATGACGATATCACCAGTAAAGCCTATATCAGCATGATTATTACAATCGTAGATGCTATGCAGGCACCTATGGCAATTAAGAACTTTGGTCCCTTCTTTAAAGACCAAATAAAACACTGTTATGCTATTCTACTTACTCACATAGAGGATGAAAAACAGGTTGAAAAAGCAAAACAACTCATCGTTGAATTAGCACCACATACACCAATTTATACCGATGTAGATGCACTTCAACAGGATATACACCAACTAAAATCTAATACTCATAAGGCACATGAACATGATTCCGAAACCTGCAGTTGCCATACATGTAACGACAGTGAGGATTACAACGGTGCTCACCACAACAATCACAGTCATCATGGCCATGACGGCCACCATCATGAGCACCAACCTTTTGTGAGCTATACATTCCATAATCTACAAACCCTCACTCATACGCAATGGATTGATTTTTGTAATAAATTACCGTCTACAGTACTACGTGTTAAAGGTATCGTTCCTACCACTTCAGGACCTATGGAATTACAATACACCCTCCAATCCTGTTCTCTTACAGATACGCACTTAAAGGACTACCACCTAGTTGTTATTGGCACCGATATAGACATTTCATCCATACAGGAGAAAGTGTGTAGTGCATCATGATTCCTGTATATATCGTAATGGGCTTATTAGGCTCTGGTAAAACCTCCCTAATCAATGTAGAGCTACGAGAACGAAAGAAACTTGGCTCTACAGAAATTATCAGCTTTGAAACAGGTAATACAGAGTTTATAAAAAAGCCTTTATCGATTGAGCCAGATGATATAGAAGAAAATCTACATCATGTAGTACAACAGATACAGGATTATCTTTCTACGACAACGCCGAAAGAAATATGGGTTGAATGGAATGGCATGTTTTCATTTCAACAGTTAGAACTCATCTTCTTCAATTCAATTCTAAAAGAATTCTGTCATCTAGAACGCGTCATCTACACAGCAAACAGCAACAGTATAACATCTATGATACAGGCACTAGGGGATAGAGTCGTATCGCAACTATACAGCGCCGATTATATTATGTTATATGCGAATGATACGACACAAACCAAAGCAGTAAAGAAACTCTTACAATCCTACAATCCAGAATGTTCCATATTAGTCAATCCCACTACAAAAGACATCCACAATAAACTAACTAAACCGATATGGCCATGGTCGTTGTACGGTATTGTGGCTATATTGACATTATATATATTACTGGTCACTGTATTCCGTCATAGCATTTCCTATTCCATCCATCAAGTTTTGGCCATTGCATCAGGCATCATTTTTGAAGGGATACCGTTTTTATTGTTAGGAACCATCATTTCTTCTGCTATCACACTATTGGTACCTGATCGTTGGCTAATGCGTTATCTGAAAGCAGACTCTATTAAAAGCTATGGCATCGCCATTGGTAGCGGTCTTGTATTACCTATCTGCGATTGTGCTACTATTCCTATGTTTAATGCATTATTAAAGCGTGGTATCCCTCAACATATAGGATTATTGTTTATGCTCGCAAGTCCTATTATGAACCCCATCGCATTATTAGCAACCTATTATGCATTTCCAGATACGCCACAAATAATACTAGCTCGCATAATTGGTGGTATATTAATCGCATGTATGGTGGCCCTCACATTTAAATGGAAACCACACAAATTATCTACCATCACTAACAATTTACCTCAGCCAAAAGATTATCAGTATGGTTCATCAAATCAAGAAGGCAATAAAAAGAAAATCTTTCTATTGCACGTAGAGCGTGAATTCAGTCAATTACTTATTTACTTCTCTGCAGCAGCTTTCACATTAGCCCTATTCCAAGTATGGATAAAACCTACCTTCTTCTCTGGTTCACTCGATGTATCCACACCTATTGCTAATGCATTATTACTAGCTTTAGCTTTCCTCTTCTCCCTATGTTCTACATCCGATGCCATTATAGGCCGTTCGTTAAGCAATTTATTTCCTATATCAGCAGTTCTTGGTTTCCTATGGTTAGGTCCTATGATTGACATCAAAAACGTATATATGTTACGTCAGTATATCTCAACATCATTTATACTTCGCTTAGTTATTACTATAAGTATTATTACGTATATCATGACATTGCTATTTCAATTTTTATTTAATGTATAAGGAGAACAGACTATGTTATCAGAACTACGAAACAAAGATATACTCAGTGTCATCAAGGGTCTGCTATATACGGCATTAGGTATTAGTTTTTTATATCTACTCATTACGGGCCAATATAAATTATATGTGGCTCCTCGATATGAATTATTTTTACTCTTAGCAGGTATATCACTGTTATTGGGAGGCATTATTTCAATCCTTTGGTCCCCAAATAAACAATATAAACATAATTGGCGCTCTATTACACCAATCATACTTCCTCTTGTGTTATTTGTGGTTCCACCAATTTTATCGCCTAATTCTGTACAAGTAACTGGAAATACAGCCGCCACAGAAGATACTAATGATTTTAATTTTTCTCAAGACGATATTGGCGAAGTTATTACAATCAATAATGAGGCCAAAGATCCTGGCATTTCAAAATCTAAAAAGGAAATCGTATTAAACTCGGATAACTATTATCGCACCATCGTTGCACTTGGTTCTAAACCAGAGGAATATGTAGGGTACAAAATCTATATGACAGGTTATGTTAACAGAGAAGACAATACATTAAAATCCAATGAGTTTACACTTTCACGTATGGCCATGGCTTGCTGTATTGCAGACGTCTCCCCTATTGGTCTAACAATGCATAAGAATGATGGGGATTCTTATAGCAATAAACAATGGGTAACCATAGAAGGCACTGTATCAACACGAGACTTTCACGGGCGCAAGCAACCATACATAGAAATCAACAAAACAAAAGATGCACAAGAAATTTTAGGATATGTATATCCATAACATAGTAAAAGGGCTACCACAAATGTGATAGCCCTCTATTACTATTTTGTATATATTATCGCAAATGGCCTATAATACGTTTCCCCATTACAGCAGCTACAGCACATAAAAATACGTCAGGCCCAACAGGAATCAAGAAACAAGACCAGATAACAGCCCACCAACCAATAGGTGTCCCTAAATATACATTCATTATCATATATAAATAGATCATGCCAAAACCATATACAATGAGCAGATTAATTATGGCACCAATGAGTAAGGTCTTAACAGAATGTGTTGGTGAAAGTTCACTGAAGCGCCCCACCACATAGGCGCCAACCATAAATCCAATCAAATAACCAAATGTAGGCTGTAATACATAGCCTGGCCCGCCGCCAGATGTAAACACAGGCACGCCGATAAGTCCCAATATAATATAAATACCTACACTAATGGCACCGAGACGGCTGCCTAATATAATACCAGCCAGTGTAGTAAATAAAATCTGCAGTGTAAATGGACAGTTTGGAAGTGGCACACGAATAAATGCACCGGCTGTAATTAATGTTACAAATAAGGCTGTCATTGTCAACTCTCTTGTGCTGAGACGTCGATTGGAAATGGAACTCATGGTATACCTCCATTAATAGAATAAAAGAAATCTATCTAAACAAACTACATATCTATTCAAGGTTATTAAACCATTCCATTTTATTTATGTCAACCATATATGCTTATATTAAGTTTACATTATGCAAAATATGCAAATAAAAAAAGAGGATATACATAATGTATGTCGAATATATTATGTATATACCTAAAAATAAGTATATAGTTTTAGTTTTTCATTTTATATTCATTTTATGATATTAAATTATGTATAAGTAGATTGAGTAAAATCTACTTGCACAATTGCTTTTGAGCAAAATCCTTTTATGGAGGTAATTAACATGAAAAAAGTAAATAATTTGTCTAAAGTATTATGTGCTCTTGGTGTAAGTACTGTATTGATTGCAGGCGTAGCATCTGCAGCTCCTGCTTACCCAGCTCCTAGTTCCTGGAATGGTGTTGGTAGCGTAGCATCTCCAATGCAAAGTAGCGAAATCGACTACGTAGGCGCTGTTACTACATTACATCGCTACTATCCAGATGCAATGGTAACTTCTATTTCCTATGATGCAAAACATCATCCAACTTACGAAGTAGAAGCATATACTAAGACACAAAAAGTGGAAATGAAAATCGATGAAGCAACAGGTCAAGTTGTTTCCAATCAAGCAAAATCCATTAGTGCATGGAACAAATTAAAGAAATCTCACAGCTTTAATCCACAAAACTCCATCACACCAGAATCTGCTGAAACAAAAGCTATCGAACGCGTAGGCAGCGATTTCCAAACAATGGAATGGGAATTGGAAATGGACGGCAACAAACTTGTCTACAAACTAGACATGACTAACGGCGGCGACAAAAAAGCAGACGTTAAGATCGATGCTATTTCCGGTAAAGTTCTCAGTGCTAAAGTAAAAACTACAAAATACTAAGCATAACCCATATATTATATAGATACACCTAACCACTATATAATATATCTCTCCAATTTCTTAACACACTCATAAAACTAAACACTCATAAAACTAAACACTCATAAAAACTATACACACATAAAACAAACCCTTTTAAACACACATATACACATATTAAAAGACCTTGAATCGTTGAATTCAAGGTCTTTTTCTTTGGGTTATAGGACAAAAAGGCTGTACCAAATTATGTCACGACATCTTGGTACAGCCTCTTATTACAAGGTTTTCTTTTTATGTTCTATAGGTTTTTGGAGTTATGCTTTAAGGAGTTGAGAAGTTAAGGATTAAGCTTTATCCAATGCTTGGGAAAGATCATCGATAATGTCATCAATGTTTTCAAGGCCAACAGATAGGCGAATCATATCTGGTGTAACACCAGCTGATTTTTGTTGTTCTTCGTTAAGTTGTGCATGTGTTGTGGATGCAGGGTGAATAACAAGAGATTTAGCATCCGCCACATTAGCAAGGTTAGAGAAGATTTGCAATGCATCAACCAATTTAATGCCTGCTTCTTTGCCGCCTTTTACGCCGAATGTGAATACTGCACCAACCCCTTTAGGGAAGTATTTATCAGCTAATGGTTTATATTTACTATCTGCAAGTTCTGGATAGTTAATCCAAGCAACTTTAGGATGTTTGCTCAAGAAATCAACTACTTTACGAGTATTTTCTACGTGACGTTCTACACGCAAGGACAATGTTTCAATGCCTTGCAAAATTTGCCATGCTGCTAGTGGAGTAATGCATGCGCCTGTATCGCGAAGTAATTGAGCACGGATTTTTACTGTGAAAGGAATTGGCAAATCACCATATACTAAACCATTGTAATGTTCGTCCCCTTCAGCGAAGCTAGGATATTTACCAGATGCTTTATAATCGAATTTACCAGACTCTACAACTACACCAGCCAATGTTGTACCATGACCACCAAGATATTTAGTAGCAGAGTGAACGACTACGTCTGCACCATGTTCTAATGGACGGAACAAGTATGGGGATGCGAATGTATTATCTACGATTAAGATAATATTATGTTTATGTGCAATATCAGCCACTGCTTGAACATCGATAAGGTTGATGCCAGGGTTACCGATAGTTTCGATATATACAGCTTTTGTGTTGTCATCAATAGCTGCTTCAAACTCTTCCAAATTGTCAGGATTAACGAATTTAGTTTCGATACCCAAACGAGGCAATGTAGCAGTGAATAAGTTATATGTACCACCATACAATGTAGATGCAGCAACAATATTATCACCTGCGCTTGCTACATTCAAAATGGAGTATGTAATCGCTGCAGAACCAGATGCTACAGCAATACCACCAGCACCACCTTCAAGTTGAGCTACACGAGCATCCAATACATCAGTAGTAGGATTGCCAAGACGAGAATAAATACCACCGGGATTAGTCAAAGCAAAACGGCCAGCTGCTTCCTCTGCATCTTTAAATACGAAAGATGTCGTTTGGTAAATAGGTACTGCACGAGAACCTGTTGGATCCACCGTATGACCTGCATGTAATTGTAATGTTTCAAATTTATATTGTTTGCTCATTAAATTCAACTCCCATTCATCTAAAGGAATAAACTTCATTTCTTATGCCTATTATATTACTATGTATTAAAAAATATGTCTACCACTTTTTATAATACATTCTCCATAACTATAAGCTATAGCAAAAATTTTGGTGCAGCTTTCGGCAACCAAATCAATTCCCAAGGGCGACTTTGGCCTCCCAAAATTTTGGTACCTCCAACTTAAAGTACGAGATGAGAAGAACCTACCAGTTCTCAAAACGACTTCGGGCTCCGCTTTAGCGCAGTAGCGTGTCGGCTTTGAGAACTGGTAGGTTCTGACAACATACTCTGTATTTAAATATAAGCACCAAAATTTTTATCTCGTTCAAACTTCATTTTCTGAATTTGTTCAATAATATATGGTGTTTCTTGGTATACGTAATAGTTCAACCAATTCGTAAATAGCAATGTGCTTACGGAACGCCATCTTACGATTGGTTTTTGTTTTGGATCATCATCAGGGAAATAGTTTTCTGGTACCGCAATGTCTTCACCTTTAGCAAGGTCTCGTACATATTCGCGATTGAGTGTATCCCAATCGTACTCGGAGTGACCAAAAACAAAGATGTGTTTGTTATCTAAGCTTCGTACGATGGCAGCCCCAGTTGGTTCAGAACCAGCTAACAATTCTAATTCCCTATGTGCTTTAATTTGCTCTAATGAAACTGTAGTATGGCGGGAGTGCGGCATCCAGAACTTTTCATCAAAACCTCGTAAGAGAACCGGTTGGTCGTTATAGATATCATGTTCATAAACGCCGAACAATTTAGTATCCATAATTTGTTTATTAATGCCGAAATGATGGTACAGGCCAGCCTGTGCGCCCCAACAAATATAGAACGTGGAGCATACGTGTTCTTCACTCCAATCCATAATTTCTACAAGCTCATCCCAATAGTCAACCTCTTCAAAAGGCATCAGTTCTACAGGAGCCCCGGTAATAATCAAGCCATCAAAACACTCATCTTTAACTTCGTCAAAGGTACGGTAAAAAGTTTCTAAATATTCTTCATCTACATTCTTAGATTTTCGAGATGCTGTATGCAATAAAGTTAAGTTTACTTGCAACGGGCTATTACTAAGAGCACGAAGGATTTGTGTTTCCGTAACCTCTTTTGTAGGCATCAAATTAATAAGTAAAATATGAAGCGGACGAATTTGTTGTGTTTCCGCTCGTTCCGTATCCATTACAAAGATATTCTCTTGTGCTAACTTTGTTATAGCCGGTAAATTCTTAATAACTTTAATCGGCATTGTGAAACCTCCTAAAACCCTTTAGCGACATAAGCGCGACGCAATGCCTCTAAACCTTCTGTCAATGTTGAACGAGGACAGGCAACATTGATGCGTTCAAACTTTTCACCATCTTTACCAAACATAGAGCCACTATCCAGCCATAGCTTTGCATCATTAAGTAGCCACCGTTCACGTTCTTCTGGTGTCAATGGCAGTTCAGAGCAATCAAACCACATGAGATACGTACCCTCAGGTCGATACATGTGAAGCTTTGGCAAATGTTCCTTAAAATAATCAAGGGTATATTGAATATTCCCTTGAATGTATCCCTTTAATTCATCAAGCCATGGTCCACCCACTTCATAAGCGCCTTGGCAACCTACAAGTCCCATCGTGTTCAATTGACTATAGCCTGCACGGTCGATTTCTTTGACGAATCTACGACGCAAGGAATCATTAGGGATGAAAATATTAGATACTTGTAAGCCTGCAATATTAAAGGACTTACTAGGGGCTGTACAAACGATGCAATGCTCAGCATAGCTTTCACCAAGATCAGCAAAAACAGTATGCTTATGACCATCCCATACGAAATCCGCGTGAATTTCATCGCTAATAATAATAACATTATGTTTAATACAAATATCACCAAGACGTTTTAACTCATCTTCGGTCCACACGCGGCCCACAGGATTATGCGGATTACAAAGCAAGAATAATGTTACATTATGCTCAACAATAGCGCGTTCTACGCCTTCAAAATCGATTGTATATGTATCTGCCCCTTGAATTAAAGGAACGTTAATCAAATTACGATCATTATCATCGATGACCATGCTGAATGGATAATATACAGGTTGATTAATGAGTACGCCTTCCCCTTCCTTTGTGAAAGCACGCACTGCCATAGCAAGAGCAAATACAACGCCCGGAGTTTTTACGAGCCATTTTTTATCTATATTCCAATTAAAACGACTAGCGAACCATTCTTTTAGTACATTGAAATATGCATCATCAGATTCCGTATATCCGAAAATACCATGATTAACGCGATCTAACAAGACTTGCTTTAATTCACTAGGAATTTCAAAGTCCATATCCGCTACCCAAAATGGTAATACATCAGCAGGTTTACCACGTTGTACAGCAAAATCATATTTTAGAGACTTTGTATGTTTGCGATCTACGATTTTGTCAAAATTATATCGGCCCATAATAGCCTCCTTTTATTTATTGAAAGCTTGTGCTAAATCAGCAATCAAATCATCTGTGTCTTCAATGCCAACAGACAAGCGCAACAAGCGACGTGTAATCCCTTTGCGTTCCGCATCTTCAGGTTTTAAATCTGGATGTGTTTGTGTAACAGGATATGTCAACAAGGATTCGGTGCCGCCTAAACTTTCAGCAAATTGAATCAATTGAATACCTTCTAACACTTGTTTAGCAGTCTCTTCACTATCTACTTCAAAGGACAACATACCGCCAAAGCCAGTAGTTTGAGATTTGTTCACTTCATAGCCTGGATGTTCTGGAAGTCCAGGGAATAATACCTTTGTTACCTTCGGTTCTTGCTTCAACCATTCTGCGAGAGCGATGGCATTCTTTTGATGCTGTTCCATACGGAGCGCCAAAGTTTTGATGCCACGAATGACAAGCCAGCTATCAAAGGCAGATAAACACGCGCCTACTGTCTTATAAATAAGGCGCAATTGAGCTGCCAATTCATCATCTTTTACAATGGTAAATCCAGAAATTACATCATGATGACCACCGATAAATTTAGTCCCACTATGGACAACAATATCTGCACCAAGATGTAATGGTTTTTGGAAATAAGGGCTTAAAAATGTATTATCTACAATAACAAGTGCATTACGGTCATGTGCCATTTTACTCAACGCACGTACATCGGTAATTTCCATCATCGGATTTGTAGGTGTTTCAATGTACACAGCTTTAGTGTTTGGTTTAAAAGCTGCTTGTACAGCATCAAGATCAGATGTACCTACATAGGTAAATTCGACACCATTCTTTTCGTAGATATTAGTAAATAATCGAATGGATCCACCATACAAATCATCCCCTAAAATAACATGGTCTCCAGGGGAAAACAAATGGAATACTGCATCAACAGCAGCCATCCCCGAAGAAAAAGCGATTGCATCAGTACCTTCTTCAAGGCCTGCAATTAATGTTTCAAGGCGATCACGAGTTGGGTTAGACTCACGTGTATATTGAAATCCTGTTGTTTCACCCAAACCAGGATGTGTAAATGTACTGGACATATAAATGGCTGGAGAGATTGCCCCTGTACTATCTGGCTTACCCCCACCGTGGACACATTTTGTATTAAACTTCATCGTATTGTCTCCTTATATATCTAATAAGATATGTTTCTATCTGCAAACTACAACCGTAGATAATATAATTCCTGTATTTAACTAGGAAATAATAATCCCACTCCGAAACTATAGTATTATAATATATCTATTATAAAAAGTACGATGTGCTTAGTCAATTAAAAGGGCTTGTCATATAGCTAAATCCCCCCATTGAGTCATATGTATTTTGAATGAGTTGCCATAACTTTTAGTTACAAAGACTTACCAATAAAAATACTTTTATCGATTCACACATCTCTAAATATACTCATACTGGTATGCATATTGTAATTATATATTACCTTATCTATACTTATATGAGCATAAGTAACTGTAATTTTAATTATCATTTTGAGGTATCATGAACAATACAACAAAATCATTTATATTAATTACGATATTAGTAATCTCATTGGTTACATCCCTTCAATTTGGATCTACATTTATTCCTCTAGACGATATACTCAATAGTTTGTGGTCTCATCTAGGAATAAAACCACTATCCATTCCCCCTATGACAAACACAATCATTTGGGATATTCGTTTACCTAGGCTTCTCTACTCTATAATAACTGGCATTGGACTTTCTGCAGTAGGTCTTTTAATGCAAACAGTAACGCGTAATGCCTTAGCAGACCCTTATGTATTAGGTGTTTCATCTGGCGCTAGTACAGGTGCTGTTTTTGCAATTATTTGTGGTGGATTACCTCTATTGGGAGCCTATAATACACCATTATTCGCAGCACTGGGTGCAATTTTATCTATTATATTAGTTTTACTATGTGTTGGTAAAAGTAATAGCCCTGTAAAACTCATTCTTATCGGTATGGGAATGACAGGTATTTTCTCAGCCTTAACGATGATGATTATCTATGGTGCCAAACACGAGGCACAGGTGCGAAGTGCCATGTTCTGGTTATTGGGTAGTTTTTCTGGAATTCAATGGAAAGATTTACCATTATCCGTTATCGTGGTAGTACTATTTTGTTTATTTATCTATATCTATAAACAGGATTTAGATGTATTACTCCTTGGTAATCAAGAAGCTGCTAATATGGGACTTTCAGTAAAAACACTACAGTTATCTATCGTTATTACCTCATCTATTGTAATTGCAACCTTAGTATCTAAAGTTGGTGTTGTTGGTTTTATCGGACTCATCATTCCACACCTTGCTCGTATTACAGGCGGCCCAAAGCACAAAAATACCCTTATATTCAGTATCCTCATCGGTAGTATTGTCATGATTTGGTCCGATGTCTTATCAAGAGCACTATACAGTCCAGAAGAGATTCCAATTGGTGTTCTTACATCCTTATTAGGAGCACCATTATTTATATGGATCATTATGAAACGATATAAAAATATCGGTTAATTACACAAATAAGGTTCTTCCATCCATTATTTCTAAAAAAGGAATTATATGTATATAGTTAATCACCTAAGTTTTTCCTATCCCAATAAGCCCGTATTACACGATATTACAGTTCAATTTCCTGAAAATCAAATAACAGCTATTATCGGACCAAACGGATGTGGAAAATCGACATTATTAAAACATCTATCCAAATCAATTCATTCCAAAGATTCTATCACGTTAAATGGTGAACCTTTAGAATCAATTAACTCATCACGATTTGCTAAATCAGTGGCAATCTTATCTCAAATGCACGATGCTATGATTGATGACTTCCTTGTAAAAGATATTGTTCTCATGGGACGTTATCCACACAAAACTCGATTTGGTAATTATACGAAACAAGATGTCTCTATTGCACAATCATACATGGAACATATTGGAATTACCCATCTTGCAGATGAGCAAGTACAACATCTTTCAGGTGGGGAATTGCAGCGTGCCTTTATTGCAAAAGCCTTAACACAAGAACCAACTATATTATTACTCGATGAACCAACAAATCATCTAGACCTAAAATATAAACTAGCTTTAATGAAAGAATTGCAACATTTTGAAGGAACGGTTATTGTCGTTCTTCACGATCTACAACTAGCAGCCACCTATTGCGATAATATTGTATTAATGAATAAGGGCCGTATTATACAAACGGGTACTCCACAAGAGGTATTGACACCAGGATTATTAGCACCAGTATTTGAAATTCCCTTTACCACAACACTAGAGAATGGAATCTATCGTATCCAATATTAGTGCAATCCAATTCATATATTAGTATAACCATAATGGTATTCTCTTATTTTTAACGAGGACTGCCCTCGTATTTATATTGTTAACAGAAAGGAAAAAATAATGTTAAACAAAGTAAAACGCTTCACCCTTCTAGGACTATTAGTTGCAGGTACGACACTCGCCTTTACAGGTTGTGGCACTACATCACAACAAAGCACACAAACTGCACAAGCAGTCGCAAATTGGAGCGAAACATTTGATGGAACAACGACAAACTTTTCCGTAAGTGCACCACCTACACATGCTGTATCCATGTCCCAAGCAACCACAGAAATGATGCTTCAACTTGGTCTTGCTGATAAAATGGCAGGTACTGCCTTTAAAGAGGAAGAAATCTACGGACCTTTACAAGGTGAGTACGACAAAGTGAAAGTTTTGTCTGATAAATGGCCTTCCTACGAAGTATTCATGAGTGTTAAACCTGATTTCGCTACAGGTTGGCCTGACTCTTTCAGTAAACGCGCAATCCCAGCAGACAAAATGATTGCAAATAATGTTAATATTTGGATTCCAGAATCTATGCTTTCCACTAAAGCCGATTTAGAAACTAATTTTAAAGACATGATTATGCTAGGAAAAATCTTTGGTGTAGAATCAAAAGCTAATGAATGGGTTACATCTCAACGTGACACACTTTCAAAGGTACAAGCACAATTAAAAGATGTCCCAAGAAAACGCGTATTTATCTATGATTCAGAGGATGGTCAGCCATTCACAGCATTTGAAGGTTATACTACAAATATCCTTCGTTTAATCGGTGCTGATAATGTTATGAGTGGTCTCGGCGTGGATAAAACTTGGGCTAAAGGCTCTTGGGAAACAGTAATCGCACAAAACCCAGACTATATTATTATTGCTGATTATGGTAACTCTATCCGTAATGATGACGATTTCCAACAAAAAATCGCTAAATTAAAATCTAATCCTCAATTGCAAGATATTACAGCAATTAAAGAAAACCATTTCATTCGTGTAAAATTATCTGAAATCACACCTGGTGTTCGGACTGTGGATGCACTAAAACGCTTGGCACAAGAAATTCACGGTATTACAATTCAATAAAATCTAAATAAGTAAAAGGTCTGAAAAATGCCAAAAATTGCATTTTTCAGACCTTTTATTTTAATAACAATATATATTTAGACTGTTAATAACCAATCAACCAACAACCATAGCACAACCAAAACAACTATTAGACCTATGGTCAATGGTGTAGATGGCGTCGCATCAATAAATCCATATTTATGTGCCATTTGTTTTGTAATGACTTCTACCCCTGTTGGGTTTCCAAACCGGTTAGCCGCGGTCTTTCCAGGCAAGGCCATCAATATGAGTACTGCAGGAATCCCGACAAAAGGAATGAGTGCCAATAGAACAGGCCATCCGGACCAACCAAGATCATGTAAACGTCGAACAGCAACGGCTACACCTGGTATGATAAATCCAATGGATAAAATAAAAAGGACTACCAAACCTAGACCAACGCCTGTCGTACCCGATACGGGTGTTACACAACTAATAGCAGCACATATAAACAATATAATGGCTATAATTAATTGGTACACAAGCATAAAATGCCAGTATTCACTGCGACTAGCACGACCCTCAAAATCCGCGTATTTATGAACTACACAGTGTTTAAAGTTTTCTATAAAACCCAATTCATAGGCATCAAGTGGCAATGGAATATTTTTCATATGCCCACAATACGGACAATATCGCTCTGAACTAGGTATTCTTTGTCCACACTTTGGACAAGCACGCATGCCGAACCTCTTTCTACAATATGATTTACATAATACTTAGTATCTAATTCGAATTATTTAGTTTCATCTATTATTCATTTTACAATATTTTTCAATATAGTCAATAAAGCTACATTTAAAATTTCATAAATTTTTCATATAAAAAGGACCTCGTCTTACCAAATGGTAAAACGAGGTCCTTTTAGAGCATGCCTCTAGAATTAAAGGATACCCATGCGCTTTCAACAAACTGCTGGGTGAAAACCCAAATATTTAACATAATAGTTATTGCGCCCATTAACATATCTTCTCTCACTGTAGGCGTATGCTCTAGGCCTAACTGTCGTTCCATAACAGGTGTAACACAGGTATACCCTGTTCTCTCTCCATACGCATTAATAGATGCATCACCTTTTTTCACAAGATTGGATAAGAGCACAAATACACCAACAATAGGAATAAATATTAACAAAAAGGTTAAGCCACTTTTTCCAACATCATGCAATCGACGACAGGTTATAGCAAGACTAGGCAGAAAATATATGAGCAGTAGTATGATGAGTAATACCATTGCATAATCACTGGCAGCCGATGTATTGCCGAGCACCATATCTACGATGATGCCAAATACAGCTAGCCCATCTACAATGATTTCACGGCACACCATAAAACGCCAAAACTCACTACGGCTAGTGCGACCAGAAAAGGTAACATATTGCTTAAATCCACGTTTAAGGGCATCCATATAACTTACATCATATATCATATTTTGATTCATAGGCCCTCCTTATCACTCTGCATATTTTTGATCATATGGCACAATCGACTCAATACGCCACGTACCATGCTCATATATCATCTTTATAAACATTCGATTAGGATAGGCTTTATCTGTGAAAGTCATATCAAAGGAAATACGATCTACATCGTCATCATCTCTCAACACCCCCTGTAGGAGGAGCGAAGACATTTGACGATTATGAGTCGGTTTAACAGATTTAACCCATTGATCATAAGTGCCATATTTTTCACGTTCTCGATGAGCCAATAAACGATATGCCTCTTGATATTGTTCCTTATTAAGATATGAATAATAATTTATTACAACCTGTTTAGCGGATTCAACAGCAGTACTACTACCTAATGTCTTTTGTGCCATAATCATAAACGCACCAGGTTGCATCTCTAAATACGCATCGATTTCCTTATCTACAGCCGAGGAAAAACTATATATCCCTATGCCCCAACTAACAGCAGTCAGGATAATGGTAGCAATAATACTTGTTCTACTATACGATGTACGCACCACATTACTAGAACTATCTAGATTTTGTATATTAGAGCCCATTTCATCGCTAAACAAATCGATTTCTTCAAAGGTCTCTACTGAGCTTTTACCAACAGGATGTTTCTTTGTACCTCGCAACAATAATACGATAACAATCAAAATGCCTATATACGGAATAAAACCCAACAGCAAAAGCCATTCGCTATTATTTGTATCGTGCAGACGGCGTGCCATAGCGCCCAAATTAGGCAATGTAAGGGCCATAATCGAAATGAACCACAGCGCAAAAACTATGCCTATTGTATATATAAATAGGGCACTATGAAGAGACAGTAAACCTAGCACGGCTAAGCAAACACCAACAATCAAATGTTCAACGAGCATAAATCGCCAAAATGCGCCCCGAGAAATAGTGCCAGAAAAATCACAATACCGATCTATAATATTATCTTTTATTGTATCAATTACTAATTGTCGTATCATTAAACATCCTTTTTCTCAAACGATATATCTGAATTCATGATACCAAATATCATATGTATTCTACAATGAGCAAAAAATCTCACATAAAAATAAGACCTATCAACAGAGCTTGACTCTACTATATTATATCAACATAGATGTAATATGGTAAATTCGCTCTAGATAGGTCTTATTTCTATATTGCCTATATATTATATAACAACTATATTATGCACCAGCCTTTAAAACGGCTTGTTTCATAGATTGTACATAGTCAAATAGTGCTTGGTCTGCATGTTCGCCATGTTCTGCCACGATTTTTACAATAGCAGATCCTACGATAGCACCATCAGATACGCGAGCCATAGCCTCCGCTTGTTCAGGCTTGGAAATACCGAAGCCAACGGCTATAGGAATATCTGTGTATTTACGAATGGTTTCAACGATGGATTTAATATCTGTCTTGATTTCGCTACGCATACCGGTAACGCCCAAGGACGATACACAATACACGAAACCTTCCGCTTCTTTTGCGATCATTTCGATGCGATTTTCAGATGTTGGGGCAATCAAGGATACTACTTCAACACCATGTTTATGAGCAATTGTTCCAAGTTCACCTTTTTCTTCAAACGGCATATCCGGCACAATAACGCCAGAGATACCCACCTCTTCGCAGAGGGTAAAGAATTTTTCACGACCGAATACATAGATAGGATTCAAATAGGTCATGAATACGAGTGGCACTGTCACCGCATCATCACCAGTACGCAAACGGTGTACCATATCGAAGATATCGTGAATTTTTACACCTGTAGACAATGCACGCGTGCTTGCCTCTTGGATAACTGGACCTTCCGCTGTCGGGTCCGAGAACGGAATACCAATTTCCACCATATCAGCGCCAGCTTTCACCATGATGCGAATATACCGTTCCGTATTTTCAATACCATGGTCACCAGCACTAATAAATGGGATGAATGCCTTGCCCTTTGTGAAAGCGTCTTTAATTTTACTCATGAAGATCCACCCCTCTGTATTTCGCCATAGCCGCAACGTCCTTATCGCCACGACCAGATAAACAAATAATAATGATATCGTCCTTACTCATGGTAGGAGCAATTTTACGTGCATGTGCCACCGCATGAGCACTTTCAATAGCAGGAATAATTCCTTCTAAGCGGGATAGATATTCAAACGCATCTACTGCTTCATCATCTGTAACAGGTACGTATTCAGCACGGCCACTGTCGCGCAAGTACGCATGTTCAGGTCCAATGCCAGGATAATCAAGGCCTGCAGAGATGGAGTATACTGGCGCAATTTGACCATCTTCATCTTGGCAGAAGTAGGATTTCATACCATGGAAAATACCTACTGTACCATTTGCCATCGTAGCAGCATTCATATCTGTATCTACGCCATGGCCAGCTGCTTCACAACCAATGAGGCGTACACCTTCATCAGGAATGAAGTTATAGAACATCCCCATCGCATTGGAGCCGCCACCAACACAGGCCATAACAGCTGTTGGCAATTTCCCTTCCGCTTCGAGAATTTGTTCACGCGCTTCACGGCTGATGATGGATTGGAAATCGCGAACAATCATAGGGAATGGATGAGCCCCCATAACGGAGCCCAACACATAGTGTGTATCGGACATACGATTTGTCCATTCGCGCATAGCTTCGGATACAGCATCTTTCAATGTGCTAGTACCTGTTGTTACAGGATGTACCTTTGCACCCAACAATTCCATGCGATATACGTTGAGCGCTTGGCGTTCACAGTCCTCAGCCCCCATGAATACTTCACATTCCATGCCCATCAATGCGGCTACCGTAGCTGTTGCCACACCGTGTTGACCAGCCCCAGTTTCAGCGATTACGCGTGTTTTACCCATCCGTTTTGCCAATAGCATTTGGCCAATTACGTTATTCAATTTGTGAGAACCAGTATGGTTTAAATCTTCGCGTTTCAGATAAATTTTAGCACCACCAAGATCTTTTGTCATGCGGTCTGCATAATACAAAAGGGATGGACGACCTGTATATGTTTTATGTAAATCCTCAAGTTCGCGCACGAACTCTGGATCATCTTTGTACTTGTTGTACGCTTCTTCCAATTCGATGACTGCATTCATCAATGTTTCTGGCATAAATTGACCACCGAAGGCGCCAAAATAGCCATGTCTTTGTTCACTCATATAACTTACCTTCCTATACTCTTTACAATCTTGATGAAAGCTGTAATCTTCTCATCATCCTTCACACCATTTGTTTCAATGCCACTGCTAATATCAATACCATATGGGCGAACGGTGCGAATCGCACGCGCCACATTCGTACTGTCGATACCTCCAGCTAGCATGAATGGACGTTCAAAGGCATCTAAAGAGGACCAGTCGAATACTTCTCCTGTACCGCCCCTCTCATCTTTATGATATGCATCAAAGAGAAGCATATCTGCACTGCTATCAATCCATTTTTCTGTATCTGCAGCAGTGCGAATTTGAATTGCTTTCCAAACCTCTACATTAGTACGTTCTTTTAAGGATTGGATGAAAGCTTCATCTTCATCGCCATGCAATTGCACAGCATCTAGATTGGCTTCATTAGCAATGGTAACGAGGTTGTCTATTGTTTCATTTACAAAAACACCGACAGTTTTTATTGTATCATTCTTATCATGTTCTGTATCTGAGCCATATTTTTTGGCATATCCTCTGTTTAGTTCTTCAACTAATATTTTAGCTTGGTCAACAGTAACTTGTCGTTTGCTCGGTGCAAATACCAACCCCATATAATCTGGCTTTGCCTCCACTACAGCAGGAATTGTTTCAACCTTGGAGATGCCACACATCTTAACCTTTGGCGTATAGTAGGTCGGACCATAGAGATATGCCAACTTTTCCACTTTGTTAGGAGAACGCATAAAGGTTTCCCCCATCAAGGCGACGCCGATATTGTTATCCCGCAATACTTGTATATCCTCTGGCGTTTCAAGACCACTTTCAGATACGAAGATTACATCATCTTGAACGAGATTACGCAAGCGCACACTATTTTGTACGTCTACCGTAAAGTCTTTCAAATTACGGTTATTAACACCAATAATGCGCGCTCCACAATCGATGGCCATTTGCACTTCCTGTTCGTCATGAGCCTCTACCAAGGAAGACAAGCCAAGAGAGTCCGCTAACTCACGGAACTTAGTCAATGTTGGTACATCGAGGCATGCACAGATTAATAGGATTGCACTAGCGCCCCATACCTTTGCTTGGTAGATTTGGTACTCATCGATGATGAAGTCCTTACGAAGTACAGGGATTTTGACAGTGCTTGCAATTTCTTGCAAATATTTTTTATCACCTTTAAAGAAGTCTGGCTCCGTCAAAACAGAGATAGCCGCAGCACCAGCCACTTCATATTCTTTGGCGATGTCTAAATAGGGAAAGTGCTCAGCAATAATTCCCTTAGACGGAGATGCCTTCTTTACTTCGCAAATGAAGTTAAAGTCTTGCTGACGAAGAGCTGCTTCAAAAGGAAATCCTGTATCAGATGGTAACGCCAACGCCGCTGCTTTTACAGCCTCAGGTGATTCCACCTGTTTTTCTTGGGCTACCCGAATTTTGGTAGCCTCTACAATTGTATCTAAAATCAATGATTATACCTCTTGTGTGGCTTTCACAAATTGTTCCATTGTGGCAAGGGCCTTGCCAGAGTCAATCATATGTTTCGCCTCTTCAATGCCCTCTGCCAATGTAAGGCCCTCTTTTGCAAGATAAATCGCCATGCCTGCGTTGAGGAGAACTGCCGTACGTTTGCCGCCTTGCTCACCACCGAGAACGCGGCGTGTAATCTCAGCATTTACTATAGCATCGCCACCTTCAAGCTCAGTTTTATCAGCGTATTCGAAGCCATAGTCCTTAGGATCGAATTCATAGCTTGTGAAAGTACCATTATTAATTTCGCATACGTACGTTTTGTTGGTAGCCGTAATTTCATCAAGGCCATCGAAGCCGTGTACCACAGCACCGCGTTTCACACCAAGGTTAGCCAATACATGAGCCAATGGCTCTACCAAGGATTTATCGTAAACGCCCATCAACTCCACAGTAGCGCCTGCTGGGTTCGCCAATGGTCCAAGGATGTTGAATACAGTCCGAACGCCTAACGCTTTACGTACAGGGCCTGCATATTTCATAGCTTGGTGATATACAGGAGCAAACATGAAGCACATATTGGCTTTATTAAGAACTGCCTCGTTTTGTTCACCATTAAGCTCTAATTTAGCGCCTAATGCTTCAATCAAATCAGCAGCACCACATTTACTAGATACACTGCGGTTACCATGTTTCGCTACAGGAATACCTGCTGCAGAAATGATAAAGCCAGATGTAGTAGAAATGTTGAATGTATTCGCTTCATCGCCACCAGTACCTACAATTTCAACTACTGTTTGCTCGTGCGGAACAGAACCAGCCTTTTCACGCATAACCTCAGCAAAGGCTGTAACCTCATCTACAGTAGGACCTTTCGCTGCTAGAGCACATAAGAAACCAGCCATAGGGACTTCGGATACGTCTCCGCTCATAATTTTGTTCATTGTATCTTTTGCAAGGTCGTAGGATAAATCTTGACCATGGGTTACTTTATATAATGCTTCTTGGATCATTTATAACTCCTTACTTGTTGTTCATTTTGCTTCTGTTCAACGGTAATAGGGCATAGACTCTCATTCATATCGCTTGTGGATTCACAGGGACCTATTCCCTCCACCGGCCGAGTTTGACTTCGGCCTGCGGCCTTCGCAGGGCCAAAGTCGGGACTAGAACCCTGTGAATCCACAATAACACTACGACATTTAGTCCTCTATATGCCCTACTACCTGCTTACACTGCCATCAAAATGAACAACAATTAAATATTTAAAAATGTTTCTGCGGCGCGGGGAAGGAAAACGGCTATGCCGTTTTCTTCCTTTTGTGTTTAGGGAAACAAATGATTCGTATATTTCTAAAGGCCTATGATGATAGGACGATAGGGGTGCCCAAACGACTTCGGGCTCCGCGAAGCGCAGTAGCGTGTCGGCTTGGGTGCCCCTATCGTCCGCTACATCAGCGACTTAAGAAATTGCGAATCATTTGTTCCCCATTTGGTGTCATGATGGATTCCGGATGGAATTGCACGCCGTAGATTGGGTAGTCTTTGTGTTCTACGCTCATTACTTCGCCATCGTCTGTAACGGATGTAACGATGAGTTCGCTTGGCATGGTTTCGTCGATAATTGCCAAGGAGTGATATCGTGCAACTTCGAACTCTTCTGGTATGCCTTTAAGGATTTTGGATGGGTGTACTTGTTTAGCTACGCTTTGTTTGCCGTGCATAACTTTTTTTGCGTAGGAAACGGTACCGCCGAACACTTCGCCGATGGCTTGGTGACCAAGGCATACGCCGAGGATTGGGAATTCACCTTTGCATTCGCGCAATAGGTCTTCGTATACGCCCGCATCAGCTGGTCTGCCAGGTCCTGGTGAAAGTATCACATAATCTGGTTTTAAAGCGCGGATCTCTTCAACTGTTAATTCATCACTGCGGATGACTTTAATATCTGGATCGATAGAGCCTACTAATTGGTATAAATTGAAGGAGAAGCTATCGTAATTATCTATAAGGAGTACCATTATTCTACCTCCTGTGCATCTGTAATTGCGGAAATCATGGATTGGCCTTTGATCAAGGTTTCATTATATTCACTAGCAGGTACGCTATCACGAACGATACCAGCACCAGCGCGAACATACACCTTACCACCTTTATTCATAGCCATGCGGATACCGATACATACGTCCATGTTACCGGAGAAATCGATGTAACCTACAGCACCGCCGTATACGCCGCGTTGGCTTTTTTCAAGTTCGTGTAAAATCTCGATAGCACGAATTTTAGGAGCTCCAGATAAAGTACCTGCTGGCAATGTAGCACCGATGGCATCCAGTGCATCTTTGCCGTCTTGAATGTCACCGCTTACTGTAGATGTAATGTGAATTACATGGGAGAACCGTTGCAACATATGTAAGGCTTCAACTTTTACGGAACCGAATTTAGCAATTTTACCTAAATCATTACGGCCCAAGTCAACGAGCATGTTATGTTCAGCTAACTCTTTTTCATCATTAATGAGTTTTTCCTCAATAGCGAGGTCCTCTGCTTCCGTTTTACCGCGTCGCATAGTACCCGCAATTGGGAAGGTATACATTTTGCCATCTGTCAATTTTACCAATGTTTCTGGAGAAGCACCGGTAAGCTCAACATTGCCACCAGATAGGTAGAACATGTATGGAGATGGGTTCAACGTACGCAATACGCGGTACGCATTTAACAAGCTGCCATCGAACTCAGCTTCTCGGCGGTTAGATACAACACATTGGAAAATATCCCCTTCTTTGATGTAGTGCTGTGTCTTTTTAACAACTGCTTCGAATTCGTCCTTTGTAAACTCAGAGGTAAACTCTGTTTTAAGAACGCCTTCAGGCACATCTGCCTCTTTGCCGTTTACTACGAGATCAGCTAATGCTTTTAACTCAAGCTCAGCCTTGTTGTAATTACGTTCCAAATCATTTGTGCTGATGTTAGCGATTAAGTAAATTTTATTTTTGTAATGGTCGAATGCGATAACCTTATCGAATAGCATAAGGTCCACATCGTTTACCATCGCGGAATCATCATCTGGTGTTGGGAAGTCCAATGTTGGCTCGATGTAGCGAATGTATTCGCAAGCAAAGTACCCTACAAAGCCACCTGTAAAGGTTGGTAACTCTTCTAAGCGAGGACTTTTATATTGGTCCAAAATATTGCGAATCTCTGATGCAGGATCAGAGCACTCAAAGGTACGTGTTGTACCGTCTTTGATGGTCATTTTGTGGTTTTTGCAAAATAGCTCAATCTTAGGATCATAGCCTAAGAAGGAGTAACGGCCCCAATGATTACTATTATCCGCACTTTCAAGCAAGTATGTATGACTACTCACTTGTTTTAACGCTTTCAACACGCTAATCGGTGTACGTACATCGGATAAAATTTCCATATACACAGGCACGATATCGTAGCCCGGTGCGATAGCTTTCACACGGTCAAGACTAGGGAAAATCATAAGAACCTCCATCTGGCATTTACCAATAAAAAAACTCGCCCATGACAATATAACGTCAAGGACGAGTTTATAGTTCTATTATTACAATTCGATTGTATGTACTATAAATCGCGGTACCACCTTGTTTGAATGCAGTGCATTCCCCTTTCGCAGGATACTAACATATCCCTCACGACTAACGCTCGTGTGACGTCGCACCATACTAGGAATGAAAGTTCATTCTGTTCCATGCGCCCTCGGTGGTCCATTTAATAAGCTGCGTACTACGGGTTCTCAGCTAATCCCGCTCTCTGTGAGTGCATTTCCTATTTTTATCTCCACCTCATCGGTTTCTTTCAGGCGAGTATAAAATTATAATCTGATTATAATGTTTCTATAGAATGAAAGTCAAGAAAAATCTCAACTAACATTATAATTTCTAAACTTATTTGTAGATTTCTTTCCTATGTGCTACTTCAAATAAAAAGATAACAAGTTTATCATCTTGAATATCTGCAAAGAGCCGATAATCCCCTACACGATAGCGCCAAACACCTTTAAGATTGCCTTTTAATGGTTTTCCATGCATTCTCGGATCAACACAATCAACAAGGTTCTTAACAACCCAGTTTTTTATAACTCGTACTACCGGTTTATCTAACTTCTTCAATTCTTTTAATGCCGAATCAGTAAATATAACCTCGTACATGTTCTATACCCCCAGTTCTTTCCAAACTTCCTCATGGGAGTAGTGTTTTTCTTTATTAATCCGATTACGAGCCCTCAAAATACGCTTTTCATCTAGTGCTAAGTCATCTTCAATTTTATCAAACACGACTTGTCTAATGAACGATGAAATATTTAAGTTATGTGCAGCTAAATAGGTTTGTAATAGTTTTTCTTCATCTGAACTAATACGTAATGAAATCGTTGCCATATGCTCACCTCCAAAATCATAGTATTAAATTAATTCTATCTACTCTCTTTAATTCGTATTACTTGTATTACAATTATATCTGATTATATATTATTTTTCTAATATTTATAATGCATAACAAGTTATATCACGTTATACTATAAATTACATACTAGTATTCATTTATCGATTTAGGAGTTTTTATGGAAACGTGGAAACGAACGGTATACATCAGTTTAGTCTGTGTATTCTGTACATCCTTTGGGGTTAGCCAATTAGGTCCAATTCTCCCGCTCTATTTTCATGATCTAGGTGTCAACACACCAGAAGGGATGTCCTTATGGTCTGGCTTAGCTACAGGGATTACATTTCTTATTGTTTGCTTGGCTGCACCATTTTGGGGCCGTCTTGCAGATAGAAAAGGGCGCAAAATTACATTAATTCGTTCTAGCTTTGGTATGGCTCTCTGTAATGTATTAATCGCCTTTCAAACAACGCCAGAAGGGGTTGTTTTAATTCGATTAATCCAAGGTTTAGTCAGTGGTTTTTACTCGGCAAGCATTACATTAATTGCCTCAGAATCACCAATTGAACGGACTGGCTGGGCTTTAGGTCTATTGGCATCGGCCAATCTAGCAGGATCGCTTATTGGACCGTTATTAGGCGGATATATTGCAGATACTGTAGGTATTCGCAATGATTTTATCATCGTCGGCATCCTCATGGGCTTAGCAGGTGTATTAGCCACAGCATTCATCCATGAAAACTATGTACCAAAGCCTAATATAGAAAAACTTTCTATTAGTAAATTAAAGGAACAAATTCCTGAATTTAGTAGTATCGTAGCACTATGTGTGGCCTCCTTTATCTATGCTATATGTATCATGTCCTTACAACCTGTTATCTCCGTATATATTAAGGGCATTGTACCGAGCAATACCGAGAATTTAGCATTTATTGCAGGTGCCGTATTCTCTGCTATGGGGATTGCCCAATTGATGAGTAGTTCACCTCTTGGAAAACTCGTCGATAAGGTAGGGCCGCGAAAGGTTCTCGTCGTATCGCTTATCTATGTAGGTTTATTCAACATTCCTCAAGCGTATGTAACGGACGTTTACCAGCTCGCATTCATTAGATTCCTACAGGGCTTTGGTTTAGGCGGTATGCTTCCTGCATTGAATACATATCTATCCTCCAAAACACCTAGAGAATTTACAGGACAGGTTTTCTCCTACAATCAATCTTGTTTGTTCTTTGGATACTTCCTTGGTGCCATCGGCGGCTCTAGTCTTATGGCTCTACTAGGTTTCACTACACTATTCTGGGTAAGTGGTGGATTATTCATCCTCAGCGCCCTATGGATTGCCTTTAAACTAAAATAATATACTATAATAAAAACCTTCAACCTATGGTAATAGATGTTATCCATACATCTAGCATCATTGTTGAAGGTTTTTTATATTAATCTAAGGCATTGCCAACTAGACTTATATTCTTTATCACATTTTCTAATACTTCTGCACCGGCTACTATATCATCCATAGCAGCGAACTCTGCTGAATTATGACTGATTCCATCACGGCAAGGAATAAATATCATTCCGGTAGGCGCCACCTCAGCCCAATGCATCGCATCATGGCCAGCTCCGCTAGGCATAATCATGTATTCTAACTGTAGAGATGTAACGGCTCTTTCAATCTCCTTAACCATAAGCGGATGCATAGATACTGGATGATCCTTTGAAATAGGCTCAATAGTATAAGATAGACCTCTTTTTTCTGCAATAACATCGATTAATTCTTTAATAAGAAATACTACAGAATCTCGAGCTACCTTTGAAATACTTCGAATGTCTACTCCTAGTTTTACAGCTCCAGGGATCACATTCATAGCACCAGGCACAACTTCGGCAATACCAACAGTACCTACCACAGGTGGCTCCTCTTGCATCGACGTTACCTCTTCAATACCGAGGATGATTTTTGAAGCACCACACAATGCATCATGACGTAAATTCATCGGCGTAGCGCCACTATGATCTGCATTACCACGAATGGTTACATAAAACCGTTCCGGTCCGGCAATACCAGATACAATGCCAATCTGTTTCTGTTCATGTTCTAACACTTTGCCTTGTTCAATATGTATTTCTATGAAAGCTTTCACAGGCCTGTTATATGCCATACTTTCAATAGCATCAGGATTCAAATTACGACCTTTCAATGCATCATATAAGGTTATACCTTGTGTATCGACTAATCGATGCAAATCATTTAATGTCAATTTGCCACGCATAGCCTTACTCCCCAAAGTAGCGGCACCAAATCGACTAGATTCTTCACACATAAAATCTACTACTGCAATGGTATGTTCCTGTTCAAAACCATCGTCTATCATGCTACGCACTGCTTCAATGGCTGATAAAACGCCAACTACACCATCATAATTACCGCCATTAGGTACACTATCTGTATGAGATCCAACCATTACAACTGGTAAATCAGGATTTGTACCAACCTTATAACCGATAACATTACCAAATCCATCTATCTCTACATCAAGGCCCGCATCACTCATGCAATCTATAATATATTGACGCCCTTCCCAATCTGCATCGCTGAAAGCAGGGCGATTAACGCCTTCTCCAAGCCTAGTCAACTGTGCCATAGCATCAAAATCTTTTTGTAAACGTTCTTTTTGTATCATATGTAGCCTCATATACTAAATACCATCATATAGCTTACTATCTGTTCCTATACATTTTACTATAGGAATAGATATCTAAATAGTCAACCAAGTGAGGTATGTATATAAAATTAAAAGACTAACTATGATATAATAGTAGTAATAAAGGAGGTACCTATGACGTTAAATGTAAGCAAAGAAAAACTCACTATTTTAGATGTACAATTTGACAACTTTGAAGACTTTGATGCAGTTTGGTATGCCATAGGTTCATCTATGATTGAGGACTTTATACCTACTACTGAATCTGTTCTAGAATTAAAAAACTACGTTGTAAATAGAAGGAAGGAACTACAAATTGGCTAAAAACCAATACGAAGGTTACCAATATATAGATTTAGATAATCTCTATACCTATAAAAACTCAACGGTTTTAATAAATAAACAAAATATTCTAGACCCTAAATCAGCCAAAAATAATGAGCATCTACACGTATCAAAGCGGCTTGCAGATTTATACATACAGCCTATTTTAGTATATTCCACTGATGATATACAAAAAATTCATAAATATCTTTTCCAAGACGTTTATTCTTGGGCAGGACAATATAGAAGAGTTAATATATCTAAAAGTGGAAATCCTTTTATGTCGATTCAATCATTTAACTCTGCCGCGGAATATATAAACGATTTGCTCAATACATATCATCAAAAGGCCAACACAAAAGAATGTATTATTCGCTCACTGGCTAAAATTTTAGATTCGCTAAACTTCTTTCACCCCTTCAGAGAAGGGAATGGTCGAACACAACGCGAAGTAATTCGAGCACTTGCCATATCAAAAGGATATCGAGCACAAATCCGCGTTTCCGATAATGACATCATATATAATACCTACATGGACGGTACGGTATATGGAGACTTACAAAAACTAGAGAATTTATTTGAATTGATATTAGAGAAAATATGATATATTACCTCTATAACAATAAAACACATATGCCACGATAATTAACTATCGAGCATATGTGTTTTTCTATGTCTATATTATTTCTTTCTTATTTAGTTTCTCTAATACATCTCTCTTAATTTGTCGTTGTCTATCCCAAGCAATGATGAACACTGTGGCGATGATACAAATCATACCAAAGATACCCACTAAAGTGAATTCATTGCCTAAAAGGGCCCATCCAAATAATGCGGCCGAGATTGGTTCTAAGGATGAAAGAATCGATCCTTGTACGGCACCGATGCGACGTACACCTTCGATATATGCATTAAAAGATACTACTGTACCAAGTATAATGATTGTAAATAATCCAACCCAAGTCATGCCATCCCAAATGGCCTCTGAGTCAATTTGTTGAAACATAGCAAGAGATAAAATACCACAGATAAACATAGCAACTCCAACGATAGATGTGGTGCTATATTTTTTTAATAGTTCAATAGGTTGCAACGTATATACACAAATACTAGCAGCAGATATAAGCCCCCAAAACAAGGCGTCTCCATTAATGGTGGATATATCTAACCCTCCTTGAGAAACAATACATATAGTACCAGTCAGTGCAAGCAGAACACAACAAAATTCAGCTGGTGTTGGCTTTTTAAAATATCGTAAGAATAAATAAATAATGAGCAACGTCGGTGCTACATATTGTAATACAGTAGCCACACCTACACCTGAAATAGCGATAGCTTTAAAGTACGAGTACTGTGCCAACGCAATGCCAAATAAACCGAATATGAGGAGTTTACCAAAGTCTTTTGGATTTTTAAATATATCAAAAATGCGTATCCCATCCTTCATATAGGCGAGTAGAATTGTTAATAAACCTGCTATAAGTAACCGCACTTCTAACAGCCACTCTACATTTAAATGCTTTGCATTTTCGAGGAACTGCACCGATGTACCTGAAAGCCCCCAAAATAGTGCCCCCATAATGGCAAGGCCCATGCCTATCCACTGTTTTTCTTCCATATAACCTCCGCATAAGGATTGATTACTATTACAAAAAGTTTATCATTAAGATGATTGACCTCGTTTTTCTAAGGCAATGATGATAACTGTAGCAATAATCATGGCCATCCCTAAGATACCAACCCAGTTAAATTGATTACCTAACAAAGCCCATCCAAAGAAGGCTGCTGAAATCGGCTCAATCGATGACAAAATCGATCCTGAGACAGCACCAATGCGTTTAACCCCTTCAAGGTACGCATTAAAGGACACGATGGTGCCAAGAAAAACTACATTAAAACAGCCTACTATAGTCCATGCATCCCACGTCGCATACGAATGGGGTTGATGGAAAAGCACAGCTGCTACAAGACCACTGAGAAGCATACCAAAACCTACGATGGGAATCGTCCCATAGGCTGCTAATAAGCGCACTGGGGAAACACTATATACGGCAACACCCACAGCAGATAGTAAGCCCCAGAATAACACGTCACTGCGGAAGCTTTCAAAAGAAAAGCCATTATTACCCATCAAGCAAATAGTGCCTGCTAAGGCAAGGATAACGGATATGATTTCTCCTGTCGAAGGTCGTTTGCCATAACGCACCAGCAAATAAATGATAATCATGGATGGCGCTAAATACTGTAGTACCGTCGCAATGCCTGCACCAGCTATGACGATAGAGCGGAAATAGGTGTATTGGCACAGCGCCATACCAAATACGCCGAATACGATGAGTCCTAATGTATCTCGCCAATTGCGAAATACATTAAAAATCGCATTGCCTTGACGAATCCATCCATATAAAACGGTTAAAAGTCCAGCTGTGATAAGACGCATCGTCAAAAGCCATTCTAGGTTCATATGACGGAAATTACCTACAAATTGTACAGACGTACCTGACACGCCCCACAAGGTGGCGCCCAATAATGTTAATATAATGCCGATAATTTCATATCGTTTCATGATGTTACTCACCTAATAAAGACACGTGCACCTTTACAACAACCTTACGAATTTTAATAGGCTTATCACCGACAGCCAATAGAGGGCGATGGATATCCGATGGAAAGAATACCGTATAGTACCCTTCTGGACAGTGGATTTTCCCTTCATCGACAGATTCATTAGGATAGAAATAGCAATCCCGTTCAGGATAGGATTCAATCGGTTTTACGCGACCGCGATCTACAAAAAAGCCCATATTCTCTTGACCCTTCACCATAAACTGAATATCTACATAGTTTTTGTGTGATTCAGGTTTCGTAGTTTCAAACAATTTTGTTTCCACATCATCCACATTGGCATACATCATATCCCCTTCGATGGCATGACGACCACCAGGTAATGATTGTAAATCGGTATTTTTTAAGAAATCAAGAGCACGAACGATAGCTGCAGGATATCCCATCTTTGTATAATCTGCATGTATACTGGAGAAAAACATAACTATATCCTTTCTATAGGAACCATACTGCATAGACATACTATACTAAAATACAATATTAATACAATCTACATACCTCTATCGTAGCACATAAAAAGCTTAGCTTCCACACATGATTATATAAATACAAACCCTCCATACGCTACATATATGGAGGGTCAGTAAAATACTATTCAGTTTTATGACTTACGTCAAGACTGTTATACATATGAAATTGTATATTTAGTTGTTACTTACATGTTAACTCTAATTAGAATTAACTACGTGGACAATGTTATATTACTCTTTTTCCTTGAAAGCAGCGATGATTTCATCGGCTTGCTTATGAGGAACCTCTTCATAACTATAGAACTGACGATTGAATACGCCTTGTCCTTGTGTCATAGAGCGCAAAACAGTAACATAATCTGACATTTCTGCCAACGGTACTTGCGCTTTAACAACGGATATACCAGTTCTTTCACTTTGTTCCATGCCTAATACACGACCTCGACGACTATTTAAATCGCCCATGATGTCACCCATGAAAGCATCTGGTGCAAACACGTTAACTTCATAGATTGGTTCTAATAGGACTGGTTTCGCCTTTGGAATTACATCCTTGATAGCCTGTGACGTAGCTACTTTAAATGCTAACTCTGAGGAGTCTACACTATGGTAAGATCCATCCAAGAGTGTCACTTGCACGCCAATCATAGGATATCCCGCAATTAAGCCTTTTTCTAGGGTTTCTCTGGCGCCCTTTTCCACTGCTGGTATATATTGTCTTGGTACAGCACCACCAAAAATCTTGTCTACAAAGGCAAATTCTTGACCATCATATAATGGATCAACTTGAATTTTAACATGTCCATACTGACCATGACCGCCACTTTGTTTCTTATATTTCGATTCTGTTTCTGCAGATCCTTTAATTGTTTCACGGTATGGAATATATGGTGTTACAAGTTTCGCTTGTACGCCGTATTTACGGTCCATCTTGTTAAGGATATGTTCTAAGTGCACTTCGCCCATGCAGTCTATTTGCAATTGGCGAGCTTCCGGATTTTTCACAACTACACAAGTTGGATCTTCTTCGGCTACTTTTAACACAGCACTAGCTAATTTTTCCTCTTCACCTTTCTTCACAGCTTCCATAGCTACTGTATACAAAGGTTGAGGGAAACGAATCGCATCGTACTTCACCTTAAAATCAGGAGCTGTTAAGGTATCGCCTGTTTTTGCATTGGCCAATTTCGGTATCACTACGATATCGCCCGCTTTTGCAGCAGTCACTGGAATTTGTTGCTTCCCGATAAGGGTAACCATCTTATTCCATTTTTCCTCAGTTCCTTGATTAACGTTGAACAGCTTATCACCTTCTTTGAGTTCACCAGAGAAGATGCGTACAAAGCTTTGTTTGCCTGCGAATGGGTCAAGCAATGTTTTAAACACGAATGCGGTTAGGGGTTTATCCACATGCACTACAACTGGTTCACCAGTGTCTGCTGATTCAGCAGTCATTACTTTTTTAGCTGCATCTGGCATATACCGAATCATTCTGTCTAATACTTGATCTAAGCCAATCCGGGATGTGGCACTGCCACACATGATTGGGCACACACGGCCTGTAATCATCCCTTCGCGTAGACCTTGACGAATTTCTTCTAATGAAAGTTCTTCGCCTTCTAAATATTTTTCCAACAATTCATCGCTACCTTCAGCCGCGGCCTCTACGGTCATTTCCCGTATTTCTTGGGCCTTTTCGATAAGATGAGCCGGTACAGCAATCTCTGTTGGTTGGCCGTCTTTGTAAGTAAACGCAGTCATTTTGGCTACGTCTATAACGCCTTCAAAATTGGCACCTTCGCCAATCGGAATTTGGAGTGGCATAATTGCCTTACCAAATAGTTCACGCATACGTTCAATAGTACCGAAGAAATCAGCACCATCAACGTCCATTTTATTGATAAATGCCATACGTGGCATTTGTAATTCAACAGCATAATCCCAAGCGCGCACCGTATCTGTTTCAACGCCAGTCGTTGCAGATAATACCATTAACATGCCATCACAAGCACGCAATGCGGCACGAACTTCGCCATGGAATTCATTGTAGCCTGGTGTATCAATAAAGTTAACCTTATGGTCATGCCATTCACAAGGGGCCATACCCAATTGAATCGTTACATTCCGTTTAATCTCTTCTGGCTCAAAGTCCATAATATGTTTGTTATCTTGACCACGGCCAACAAAATCAACAGCACCAGAGGTTAATAACAAGGATTCTACTAAAGCAGTTTTCCCTGCCCCATCATGGGACACCACAGCTACATTACGAATCTGATCACTACTATATTCTTTCATCGGAATCGCCTCCTTATGTGAAACTTTGAGTTCTTGATATATGATTTCGACGTAATAATATAAAAATCCTCTTTTTCCGAAAAAATATTTATCGAAAAAAGAGGATTTTTTATAATAATGAAATTATCGACCCACTAAGGATGCACAGCCACCAAGAAGAGCCATGAAAATAAGAGAGATAACGATGAAGATAACAAATGTTACGATACCGGCAATGAATACTTGCATCTTAGTCAACGTAATTTGTCTTGCCATCAATTCTAAGCCTACCCATACGGATAAAATGAAAATTGCTATAGAACCTAAACTATAAATAAATTCAGCTAATGTAGAGCTACCAAATAAACCACCGAAGATAGCCATAAGTATGAAAACAATTGTATACACACAAGTACATAATAATACTTCATAACCTTGTAGATACCATTGAACCTTCATAACAGACTGTACATCGTCAGTACCGCCCATCTTTACAGCTACCCAGTTAAATACATAAGAGCCGACAGCCACCATGACAAAGGACCAAATGATACTAGCAATATAGGCTAGAATGAAGAAGAAGCCTACGCCAGCCCCAAGGAGCATGCCCATGGCAGAAAATTCGCTTCTAGGAAGTAATGGAAATAATAAGGCCCCAAACAAACCTAGTAAAATGTAAGGAATCGCCCATAAGAGTGCTGTCCCTAAGAACCCCTTTTTCAATGTACCATACTGTACGACTTGATCGATACCGCCCTTGAATGGTTGAGTCAATAGATTCCAAAAGTCAGAATACCATTTTGTTTCCATAAAATCACCTCATATAATAAAACAAAATAAACTATGTTCTTATTATATATGGATTTTATTTATCTTTCTACATAAATATAACAATTATAAACAATTTAATTGATAATCTATGTCAGTGTAGTTAAAATGACCCAGTCCGCTTTCCGTAATGCTTGGAATCCCCATTTTGCTTCCACCCAACAGTGTCACCGATGGACATAACGCGACGTGTCAAGCAGTCTTTACATTTATCGGCATTATCATCCACGCATGGTTTATTATCATATAGCAAATATTTGGCACGATGTTCTGGGATTGTAATGATAGGCATCAAAATATTAGCACCTGCTGCCAGTCCTTTTTCGCGGCCCAATGGATCTAATGCTTGTAACGCTGTAGTAGCCGCAATATTTACGTCCTTCAAGAATAGACGGGTTAAGGCAATCATCTTGAGCCCTAGTTGAATACGGCGCAATTTACCAGCCTCATCATCAATGCCCATAGCCAATGCCTCTTGGCCTAATGGCGTATCATGATGCACCACATAGGGGCCCATGCCAATCATATCGATATCCATATCACGGTAGAACAAGATATCGTTCACAAGGTCTTCCTCTGTTTGCCCAGGCAGACCAATCATAACGCCTGTACCCACTTGAAATCCTACGCGACGCAAACGGCGTAGACATTCAACTCGAGTTTCAAAGGAATGTAGATCATCACGAGGATGAATTTTGTGATATAGCTCTTTATTCGTCGTTTCAATGCGCAATAGGTAACGGCTAGCACCCGCCTCACGCATGCGGCCGTACGCCTCTTCACTTTGCTCCCCTACGCACATCGTAATACCAAGGGAACCATCGCCGATGGCTTTGATGTCGCGGATAAGATCGACTACATAATCGACAAATACATCATCACAACGTTCTCCAGATTGAAGCGTAATAGAACCATATTCATGGTCATACGCCCACTGCGCCATCTTGATGATATCTTCACGATTCATATCAAAGCGTTCCGTCTTATCATTTTCGCGGCGAATACCGCAGTAATTACAGTTTTTAATGCATCGGTTCGAGAATTCGATGAGGCCACGATAATACGCTACAGGCTGTACATATTTTGCCTTCACTTCGTAAGCCTTTTTATAGATTAACTGCAACTGTTCTTCATCAGTTACAGACATGAGAAACCTTAGCTCATCCTCTGTCAGCCATTCATCGCCGACGAGATCTTTTGCGAGAATATCTTGCACTTGCAAATCATCACTTCCTTTCATAACGAATCGTCATCGATTCGCTTGGTATGGTAATAGATTCAATATCAGTAACGCAGATAAATCCATTAATTTCGCGTGGTAAATCTCGCACATGCTTCACTTGGTTCGTCAAACATGCATGCGCCATCATGCCACGACTCATTTTGGAGGACGTACTCATCTGTTTATATGTATCGCCTCGTAATTCCCAAAATTCAACGGTTACCACCTTTGGATGGTTCACCATTTTTGCATATTCTTTAGACGCTAAGTTTAGGATCCAATCCTCCTTGTGAAAGTATGCATCCACCGCTTCACGCCAGATTTCATATAAATTAAGCCCTAACTTATCGACCATATCTAATCGATAGTCTCTGACGCCCATCGTAGGCTCTACAACGCCATATAATGCAGACATAATAGCGAGATGAGTTTCACCAAATGCCTTAGCCTCATCAGATAGCCCTGCCCAATCTAAATATTTAAAGGCAATGCCATCGTAGCTTTCACAAGCAAAACCTACAGGATGAGACTCAAACTCTTCATAAAAATCGAAAACAGATTGTGCCTTATCATCTTTTAGTTTTAGGGCCTTACCAAGTGCTGCTACATCAAGAGATTGTACATGTTTTACAATCTTTTGCGTAATAAGGGGCTGAAATTGACCATCACGGATTACTGCTGCAGTATGAGAAATTGTTTTTGTCTTACTAGGAGAGAGGACGATTTTCATGGGACAATTCCGCCTTGATACTTTCCTCTGTCAAATTGTCAATAAGATCTGGATTCCACAACATGAGAGGCACTGCCACAACGTGACTAGCTTTCATTTCTTTACACAATTTAATGCATTCTGCCAAATAAGGAGATTCATTATCGTGGATATCGCAAATGATAACTACATGGCGTCCCTTAAGATTAACCCCTTCGTAATCGATGCTTTCACCAGACACGGTAAGCAAACCTGTTTCTAAACGACCTTCGCTCATATCATTTACGCGAGACATTAAAATATGCTCAAGCATTGTGGATACAGGTGTTACAACAGGGCCTGTGCCTACAAGAGCCTCCGGTTGAGCATGAACGATAACGGTTTTCTTGCGTTTGTCCGTTCTAAACTCCATAAGTGCATGTTCTAATGCGGAGAAGAACACAAATAATTGCCAAGGGTCTAGAGATCCTGTTTGGAACATATCGATAATAGCGCCATCCTCTTCAATGTTAAGACGCGCTAATAATTCTTCTGCAATGTCGTGAACGACCTCTTTATAATCAGATTGTAATGGTGCATTTAATTCATTCATATCTTTTTCTGTTGCCATGAAATCCTCCCAAAAACATATATAAACTGCTATAGTAGCAAATTAAATTCTATTCTTTATTGTACCATATTTCACAGGCTTATACGTTACTACAACTACATTTCATAAATCTATTTGGTTCTGGTTCTAAACAAAATAAAATACCGCCTATTTCTGTGAAAGCTTTCACCAAAACAAGCGGTATATATTAGCCTATAACTAATAAGTAAATATTCATCAATGTTACGATAATACCAATGCCCCAAAGAATAATCCCCGTAAATCGGCGGTTCGTATAAGCGCCCATAACACGACGACTACTCGTCATATATAGTTGTAAGAATATGGTAATCGGCAACTGTAAACTCAAGAACATTTGTGAAACGAGCAAGGCTTGAAAGGAATCCGTAATAAACAGGATCAATAATAGTGCAGGAATATATGTTAACCCCAATCCTAAACGACTATGAAAGTCCTTCATATCATAGGACTCGCCAAACATGCCGGCAAATATGCTCGCCCCAGCCATACCGGCTGTCGCCGATGATGCAAGACCTGCAAACAGCAAGGCCAATGCAAAGATGGTACCTGCAGCAGGTCCAATTAAAGGTCTCAATAATTCCTCTGCCTGTTCTAATTCGGTAACAGCAATGCCATGACTAAAAAATACGGCCGCCGCTAGTATAATCATTGCGGAGTTAATCATCCAACCAATGCCCATAGATAATAATGTATCTACGAATTCATATCGCAACTGGCGATGCATAATCTCCTTATCTTGTCGATTAAACTGACGACTTTAGATGACCTCGGAGTGCAAAAACAAATTATGAGGCATAACAACAGCCCCTAAAATGCTCAAGATAACGAGCATCGATTCATTAGGTATGCTCGGATTGACCCAGCCAATACCCGCTGCAGCCCAATTAACATCGACCATATTGACCTCCACAAGGTAGGCCAATGCGATAAGGGATACAAACCCGGCTATGATACGTTCTAATTTGCTATAGGAGTTTGTAATGAGCATAATTGTACATACGATAGCCGTCAACACACTACCGATAACGAGAGGGATACCAAAGAGCATCTTTAATGCAATAGCAGCACCAATAAACTCCGCCAGCGCCGTTGCTACGGCCGCAATTCCGGCCGTACTAAGCACCGTACGAGACAACCATTTGGGTAAGAATTCATAAGCACATTCTGCTAGGCATTGCCCCCGCACAATCCCCAAATGGGCCACATTATGCTGCAATAAGATGAGCATAAGCGTAGATAGTGTTACAACCCATAGCAATTCATACCCATAACTAGCACCTGCTGCTAAGTTAGCAGCCCAGTTGCCAGGATCGATAAATCCGACGGTTACAATAATACCGGGTCCGATATACTTAAATACTTCACTAACATGTTGTTTGCCATTCTGATGGACGGTAAACAACTTATTTTTAAAAAAATTAATCATGTTGTTCCCTTACAGGGATTATAGAGTGAACGTCATTTCTGTTTGTACACGCGCATCTGCTTTAGATTTTCCATTCTTGGAACCTGTATAGCGAATATGAACATCACCGTTAGTCTTTACACGAGAGTCATCAATTTTGAATTTCTTCATTTTTTCCTTAATTTGTTCATCTGTTAAGGCCCGTTCTTTAGGTTTTGCTACTTCATCAGTGGCCGCATCGAGAAATTCCGGTTGTTTTTCGGATACCTTTACATCTTTACCAGATTTCTCAACTCGTTTTTTATCTAATTTTTGACGGCGTTCTTCGGTGATTTTCTTGTCTCGTTCAATGCGATAATCCATGACATCACGCATGTTTTCTTGGTAGATACGCAACGCAAATTGACGATCATTGTCGTTCATTTGTTCCCGTTTTTCCACGACTTCGTCAAGTAAAGGCATCAATTCATCCTTTGTATAGCTAGTGCTATCATCGAATGTAAATCCATGCGTGTCCGTAATGGCCCCATGTTTTACCAGCGTCTTTAATGCTTTGTATGTCCAATCATTTGGTGTAATAAGATTAGCATTGCCAGGATGTGCAGCAGATACGACTTTAACATCATCAGTACTCATACCATCTACCACAGGACGGGCACTAGGAATTGCAAAGTCTTCCGCATGAGCCACACCGAAGGATGCCACTAAACAAAGGGTCCCAATACTAAGGGCGCGACGAATCATCGATAAACGACGTGTATATTGTGTATTCATAAAAGTCTCCTTAAATTAAATTTTATACAATTCATTATAAGCAATCAGATATGAATACGTCAACTCTATCCCCATTCCTTACACTGTATGGTTAATAAAAAAGACCTCACATCAGACGATGTGAGGTCTCAGCATGGCGGAGGATTAGGGATTCGAACCCTAGCGACGGTAACCCGCCCTAACGATTTAGCAAACCGTCCTCTTCAGCCTCTTGAGTAATCCTCCATGCTTTACTGGGTAATCATATCATACCCAGTAAGGCGTTGTCAATTGAATTATTTCAACATAGATTCAATGAACCAAATTTGTTTTACATAATACTCAATGTGGTCTTCCATCATGTTAGAAAGCAAGAAATTATCTTCTTCACCAGCTGCTTCACGAATAGCAGAAGCTTGATCTTTCATATATTTGAAGTCATGAAGTAAAATTTCGATAACTTTATGTTGAGGAACATCTTCTTGACCTAGCTCACCGATTTTTGCTAATTTAGCATATTCAACAGAATTTACTAATGGAAATTCACCTTGCATTTTTACATGTTCAGCTACTGCATCAAAATATTCAAAGGCTTCATCATAAATGGATTCTAAGTATTCATGGATGGATTTGAATTGTGGACCAGTTACATTGAAATGAAGGTTGTGTAATTTTACATTCCATACGGAAAGATCTGCTAAATATTGATTTACTTGTTGTACGTTTTTCATAATAATTACTCCTTTTTCATTTAATTCTCAATTACAATTTGTCCTAACATAGGACAAATCTAGTTGGCTTTTATGCCTGTTATTCATCTCTGTAATTTGTAATCAATATTGATTACATTATTATATTAACAATAATGATTTTCCTTGTCAATAACTTTATCGATTTTTTTCAATGAAACTTTTATGAAACAAAAAAACCTCTTACTATCAGATATGCATCTAACAGTAAGAGGTCTAAACCAGTATATTTATATTATATATAGTATTCTATGTAGTTTTCAGGATATGGGCTATCATTCGATGCGCCATTTTTATTCTTTCGTCTAGGTTTACGAACATACATATTTTCTGGATCTGTTTCAAAGATAACCATATCTTTCGGAATGTCGTGTTTTATAACTAGATTACAACCGATTTTAGTGCGCGCTCCAATCGTAATATCCCCTAAAATTTTTGTACCTGTACCAATGAGGACATCATCTTCAATGGTAGGATGACGTTTTGTTTTCTTAGAGGACATCCCACCCAATGTTACTTGGTGGAACAATGTCACATTATCTCCGACGACGGCGGTTTCACCGATAACAACACCCATACCATGGTCAATAAATAAGCCTCGACCAATGGTAGCTCCCGGATGAATTTCAATGCCTGTTACATGACGAGAATGAAGTGCTATACGGCGTGCCAATGTAGGCCATCCCGCTTTATAGAGACGATGTGCAAAGAAATGCCAGAACAAAGCCGTAATATGAGGATACGTCCATATAACCATCCATACATTTGTGGCAGCCGGGTCAGAATCCATGACGCGTTTAATATTATATTGAATTTTGCCCCATAACTCGCGCAAACCTTGCATCATAAGTACTCCATATCTACGTTCATTACACGAACAGTGTGTCTATCAAAAATATAACGCCCTTGGATACTCCCAAGGGCGTAAGTCACGGTTTTAACAATTACCAAACTATACACTGGGTATAATCATTTGTACACTCTATAAATATATTCCTACTCTAACACCTAGGAATATATCTGTCAAGAATTTTGAGGGTCTTTAAAGTCCGCAGTTTATAGGAAATAACTGAGTTTATCGTATGTTTCCAAGCGTGCTAATCACCGAATCCCACGTAATAGGTACCATCACAATGGCAACGGCGATTCCTATCCATAAAAGACTGCCAATGATAACTACAAGTCTAGACAGCACGAACTGAAAAGCCCTACTATTGCCATATAAGATGATGTTCTTTCGTTCATGCAATACAATATGGCCCCATAAGAAACCAGCCAAGGTATACGTTAAAATATGTGGATCTAATATTAAATAAGAAACCACATCTGGCATATGCTCTTTTCTAGATATAATTGGTGAAAGCAAGCCATTTACCTCAACGGCCCATAGTTTATACCAGAATAACACCAATATGGCAGGCCACATAGAACGCCATGTCATCCATAAAATATAGCCACAATTTACCAACGCCCCTGCCACTTGACCATGATGCTGTCGTAAATATCGTTCTATGCGAGACTCTGAACCATACCCTTGCTCCATTTGCCAATAGTGAAACTGTACATTTCGTTCCCCATGCGTAAAGTCTACAAAGCCTAGTGTTTGTAATAGGACTAGCGCAAATATAGCAATGGTGACAATCTGAAACCATTCACTAAACATCAAGCTAGACGGTACCATACAGTCTGTAATAGCCATGTCGATACGCAGTACTAATAATATCAATGCTATGTAAGCGCTCCACCGTGTCCATCGGCTATATGTATGTAGTGAACTATGCCTACCAACGACGATTGCTGCTGGATGCAATGACAATAATAGGCCAAATACAAAACAAAATATGATTGAAGAGATGACAGCTATAAATTCGTAATTCATCTTAACGGTACGCTACGCGTTCAAGCTGCATATCGTGGAAATGAAGGCGTTCTTTTGCCGTCTTTTCCCAGTCTGTACCGGGTTTGCCATAGTTTGCGTATGGATCAATAGATAAACCTCCACGAGGCGTAAATTTGCCCCATACTTCGATGTACTTAGGATCCATCAACTTGATGAGGTCTTTCATAATGATATTGATGCAATCTTCATGGAAATCCCCATGGTTACGGAAACTAAATAAGTACAATTTCAAAGACTTGGACTCAACCATTTTCTTATCTGGTACATAAGAAATGTAGATGGTCGCAAAGTCTGGCTGCCCTGTCATAGGACACAAGCTTGTAAACTCAGGACAATTAAACTTAACGAAGTAATCATTATCTGGGTGCTTGTTATCAAACGCCTCTAACACTTGTGGTGCATAATCAGTAGGGTAATCGGTCTTGTGACCTAACATCGTTACCCCTTGTAACTCTTTTTCAGATCTGCCGGATGCCATAAGGAACCTCTTTCTATAATATAATATATGGAGTAATTCATGCGATACTTAATTATATCATAAGAGGTTCAACCTCATTATATTTACGCTTCTATATACGTAATTAATTGTTTAAGATATTCTAAAATAATGATTATATTGATCTCCAAAGATTAATACCACCAATAGTAAACGCGATTAGTTTTATCAATATACCACTTTCAACTTGTATGCCCCAACCAATAAAACAAATACCTATAATTATACTTGATATACGGGTAAAATAACTTGTTTTACTATATTTCAATAAACGCACAGCCTTTTTTATACCTTCCACAAACCGGCCTTCCTTTATATATCTATAAATGACTTTTATTTCCCCAATATTTAGATATATAAATATCGCATTAATAGCTCCAAAACAGGCTATAGCATCTATCTTACGATACGAACCATCTCCTGACTGAAGTAGTGAATATACAAGAGCTACATCCAATAAAAAAAGAACAACAAACATATATATAGCTTTAAAAAAATTTTTATTGTTAGCAGACATTCCTACTTCTCCCTTGATTCTAATTTTGGGTCTTTATTTTCTTTATCATTTTGATTATTATCTTTTAGATAATCTGTTTCTTTTATCCTTTTCTTTTAGCAATTTTACCTTTTAATATTCCAGAAATAAAGATTCCAGCTCATTAGATTCTATAGGACGTGCATTATAATAGAGTGATTACACACTATTAATATGGAGTTAATAATCTTATTGAAAAATACTTTAGAACATCTCTTCTGTGTACACTTGATGAAAACTTGAATTCATCTAGATACAAGACCCTCTCATTAGCATGGGAAATAATTATTATTTTATTCTTTTATAGTTACCAACAGCTAATACCATAGCAAAAAATAATCTCACATAGAGCTCTAAAAGCCATTATATTTAAGCCATAGATTAGGAGATATAAAACCTTATTTGTCTGCACATAGAGACATATGAGCGTTCATAACCACGCTTCTTTACCTCAACATATACTTAAAATAGCCTTTATGTTTAAACTTAGAATGCATACACTTGATAATTGCTAGTTCTTCCTCAGTGTGTTGATTAGGATGAGAATGTGGTTTACGACTATATTATCGAAGTGAATCGATAGTCCCGTCCAAACGCTTCACCCAACGTTTTACTTGTTGTCTACTAGTATGATAACGACGTGCAGCTTCAGCATTATTTTTATACTTCATAGCATATTCACATACTCGTTTACGAAATCTTAATTCTTCAGTTATAATAGAATGCATGAGAAGGAACTCCTTTTGTTATAATCTTTGGATTAAGCAACTTCATTATAACAGAGTTCCTTCTTATTTTTTATTTACTTGTCACAAATGTATTATACTCTTACAAAGTACTATGATTTTTACCTTTATTGAAGATACATTTTATATTCATTTTCGTCTAATTGAAAAAGCTAAATACTCAAGATTAAGTACCAAACCATGTCCCTGTAACAAGCCGATATAATAAATACAAAACTATTATTACAAACACCATCCCACTAATAAGCCTAAAAATAAATATCATAACCGGACTTTCATTATAATTATTGTCAGGAGAGTATAAGCCCAATAACAAAGGATTATATATGCCAATTCCAGTTACAACTAGACCAAATATACAGGTATAAAACTGTGGATCAATATTCTTAAAAAAAATGAATAAATCTTTCATAAAATATTATCCTCCATAGTTTTTCAGTAAATCAGAAACTTCATTATAAGCCTTATCCTCTTCAGATTTATCTCCTATAATTGAATTCTTGAATTAATATATTTCTCAGTACCTGCTTTAATATTGGCTCGCACACTTACAGGGCCAAGTTGAGTCTGAGTACCTAACTCCGGTCCAGCTTCAAGGGTAGCATAAATATATTTAGTATTATTATAATTCTATTTTGCCTCCGACAAAATATATTACACTACCATTTAGGTATCTAATAATAAGTCAAAACATATAAATATATGTATAAGGCTACTAGAAATAACCAAACATATACGCCTGCTTTAAAATTAGACTGTAATCTTTCTACTTTATCACTTTCAAACTCATCATTTTTAAGCATAAAGTACATTCCAACCAAAGAAATACCCAAACAAAATATCCACCAAAACAACATAGTAAATGGAGATATTAAATTACGTAAGAAAAATATTCCACATCCAAGTACTAAACTAAAAGTATAGATAATTCTAGCTAAACTAAGCTCACCTTTATGCGTAATAAGTTTGTATATAAAGAATATAATACCAAACATTATGATTAAATCTTGATACATTACTTATCTATATCCTTTTTCAAATTAAATTTAATTTCATCTTCAACGCGACAGCCAAATGTTGCACCAGTAACACCTAATGAAGTATGACACATTACACGACCTAACCACACACCAACAATTTTATATACATCAGGATAACATGGTTGATTTTTTTTAGCAAAGTATATGTTATCAATGAGTTTATAATTCATGCAAAACAAACCATTAACTTATTTCAGCCTGATTTAAATTGCATAAAATTAAAGTTTATAATAAAATATTCATATACATCTGGTAACATTAGTTTATTCGAAACGATATAATACCTTATGGAGGTCCCTTATGAAACTAAAACAGCTTATTTTATCTAGCATCGCTCTAGGTGCGTTAGCTTTCACAGTAGGCATGGCACAACCAGCACATGCAGCAATCGGCATGGAAACACCTGCACCAGCTCAAAATTTAGAAAAACCTGCATCTGTAACGACACAACATCACATTAATGTGGATGGCAAGGTATTAGAACCGGTGAAAGACCATCAAAACGTAGCCTATGTAGATGGCCAACCGCTCGTAGCATTGCGCCAAGTATCGGAAGCATTAGGCTATAAGGTAGCGTGGGACGCACCAACAAAAACTGCATTGGTAGACATGAGCATTGCTACACTAGCCATCCAACCAGATCAAGCGCAAATCGTACGAAAAGGCAAATTGCAAATCATCAACCTTGATACATCCGAATCTATGCTTCCTACACCGCGCATGATAGATGGTCAATTATTCGTGAGCCCTAGCGCATTCAAATTACTATTGAATGACGTAAAAATTACGAAGGATGAAATTTTCATCGCTCCACAACGGGCGCAACTAGCATCCACAACCAATACGAATGTACCTCACAAAAATGAAATCAGTACATTCTTGCCACCATCAGATAATACGTCTGCCAAGGTAGAAACGAGTTCTAAAGTGGAATCCAACACAAAATCCGCTGCAAAGGACGAACCTCTTATCAAGGTTAAACATACACAAACAACTGACAAAAACACAAAATAATAATACAAACAGTAAAGCCCTTCGGACGCAACCGAAGGGCTTTTGTATATGCAACAACGGCGGTTCCAAAAAGGACCGCCGTTTTGTTATCCCCTATTATTTAAAAAGGGTGTTAAACAAGTTTTGCAACAAGGAAAGCAAAGAGCTAAGAATATCTTGTGCTGTTTTATCTGTATTATTTGTAGTATTAGCTGTTGTTACAGAACCAGCCGTTTTAGTAGGCTCTACTGTTGTTGTAGTTTTAGCAGCAGGAGCTGGTGTAACTGTAGTGGCTACAGGTTCCACAGGTGCTCTACCAGTAGATGGTGTAGGTGTCAAAACTGGTGGACGAATGGAATCAGTATATTTATAGCCATAAGATGCGTTAGCTGGTTGTGCTGTAAATGCTACAACGCCTAAAGCCATAACAGACGCCATAAGTGTTATAGATAATTTTTTAGCTTTTCTCATAAGAAACCTCCTAATAAAACACATATATAATCCACTATGTTATCAAATGTTTTGATAACATTTCGCATTTTATACTTAGGAGATAAGCTGAACATGAAAATTTTCAAACTTCATCGAATCTTAATCGATTTCAAGCTATCGGAAAATCCTTTGATTGCTTCTTTGGCATCATCTAAAACGCCTTTTGCATCACTTGGTGGCTTTATACCTTCTTGATTCATCGATTGACTATTATCTTGAGCGCGTTTCATATTTTGACTTGCCTGTGCCATGTCATTTTTTATACCATCCATTGTACGCCCAAGCTCGCCAAAGGTACTTTCATCATAGATTGCAAAATTACTCCCCCCATTAGATGTAATATTCAATGGCCCCAATGTTAATTTGCCATTATCGATATGCAATGCATCCGTTGAAATCGTTGTTACCGATGTATGTACTTTCACATCAAAGAACGATAAATGACGTCCTTGATTGTGAAAGCATCCCGTAATAGATTGTATAGGAATGAGTATGTAACGACCTGCACCAGATGTAAAATCGCCCCACACCACCATATCTTTAGGCTGTCCCTTACTTGAGAAGTTAAGATTCGCCGATACAGGAACAGCAAAATCCGGTGTTTTTAGGGCCGTGCTACTATCTAGATCCGTGGCGACCCCCGTCAATTCATAGGCCCGCGTATCTAGATTATATACACCTTTAGCCTTTAACTTACCGCCAAATACATTCGCATATACCTCTTTAAAATCCAGTATGCCATCTTGATAGGTCACATCGCCTACTACATTTTCAAAGGTTAGTGCAGGGATTCTAAGGATTGGCATGGTAACACGTCCCGATGCAAAGGGCCGATTAATATCCCCCGTCACTGCTGTGAGCAAGGTCATCTTATCGTGAATACTATCACCAAATCCTAAGGATGCCGGATCTACGCCATAAATATTTAGATTCATATTCAGCGTAGGCATACGATGCTTAAGCACATCTTTTAGATCGATACGGCCTTCCAATGTGAGGCCATCCCCAATGGCGGTGCCTCCGAATTTACCAGTTGTTAGATTCATGCGAATGGCACGATTCGTATCAATATCAAATCGAGCATTCACATTATTCATCACATAATGTCGATTCTTTTGGAATATTTCCAATTGGCAGTCTGAAAGTTTCACAATCGCATCAATATGTTGGCCATTCCAGTTAAAGTTACGCACCTTTTTTCCTAGTTCTTCTTGACGCTCTAGCGTCGTTTTTTTCGGTGCTTTAGGTCGCTGTTCTACTTCAGATAAGGGTTTGTTAATATCAGGAGAAGCCGGCACAAAATCAACTCGATTATCATCATCTAAATCTACTACAATGACCGCATCATTTAATTCTATGCCTCGTATGGCAGATGCCTTGAAATTACGAGTAATCACATCCCACATATTAACGCGTATCTTACCGGAAGGTACGGTCATCAACTGATGTCCATCGTCATCAGCCCATTGCAAATCCTCAAAGGATATGGTTCCCCATGGGGTGGCGCTCAGGCTAGCGACGGTAATAGTCCCTCGCATCATGGTCTGACGCGCTATTACCTCATTAAAAATAACCCCCATTCCTCGACTAGCAATAGTAGCTAAGATGGAGATAATGACCACCGTAATTCCAATAAATGCAATTATGCCTAGTATACCTCTCTTATATAGTTGTATATATTTGCTCCAATACGAACGAAATTTAAGCTTCATCATCAGTAACGGCCTTCGTACCGCGCGTACCGGTTCTAATCCGCATGGAATCCTCTACGTCATACACGAAAATCTTGCCGTCACCTACCTCGCCAGTTTGCAAGGTATCGCGCGCCGTATCCATCACCAGATCAACAGGCACGTCACATACAACAGTTTCAACCTTCACCATTGGTACGAGATTGACCGCATACTCTTGCCCACGATAGACTTCGGTATGCCCTTTTTGCAATCCACAGCCAAATACTTGGGAAACCGTCATCCCTTGAATGCCAATGCGATTCAAGGCTTCTTTTAAATCTTCTAATTGCTCTGCCCGAGCAATGATATCTACTTTCTTCATCCGTTTCATAGTATCACCTCATCTGCGTTTTCATTACATCTATTGTACCATCTGTGAAAGCTAGCTTTCACAAAAAATAATTTATACCAAGGAATGTTGGTCAGAGGTAATAAAACGTCCACTGCTCTTAAATTCAGATTGATTATATGCACCTTCGCCATGTTCACTAATGTCGATACCCAAAGATTCGGCACTAATGCTAACGCGCATATCCATAAAGTAGCTAACCACCTTGAAGATGACAACCGTACCAGTAATAGCAAGGGCAATGGCTACGACGAGAGAAATCAATTGAGGAATGAGCAAGTTACCACCATAGAACAATCCATCTGCGCCATCAGGATTTACAGTAACCGTAGCAAATAAGCCTGTTGCAATAGCACCCCACATACCGCCTACACCATGAATACCAAAGGCATCGAGAGAATCATCATAACCAAACTTGCTCTTTAAAATTGCGACCGCCACATAGCAACAGATGGCGCCGATAAAACCGATTGGAATCGCTGCTACAGGTGTTACAAAACCAGCTGCTGGCGTAATAGCAACAAGGCCAGATACACCGCCAGATACAGCACCTAACACGGTCGGTTTACCACGGTGATATCGTTCTACCAATACCCAACCAACGATGCCGATAGCAGCAGACATTTGCGTCGTCAACACTGCATTTGCAGCCAAGGGGCCAGCCCCTAGAGCAGAACCGGCATTAAAGCCGAACCAACCGAACCATAACATGGCACCGCCGAGGACGGTCATTGGCAAGTGATGCGGTAACATGGGCATGCGTCCATAACCGCGGCGACGACCTAATAGCAAACAAAGTACAAGACCTGATACGCCAGACAATACATGGATAACAAGACCGCCTGCAAAGTCGAGTGCTCCTAGATTGGCGAGGAATCCACCGCCCCATACCCAATGGGCCATAGGATTATAAATGAGTACGGACCAAATCACGGCGAATACTACAAAGGGTGCAAAACGCATACGTCCCGTAATAGAGCCGCTCATAATAGCTGGTGTGATAATAGCAAACATGCATTGAAATGCAATAAATGCCATTTCTGGGATATTCGCACCTTCCATGATGCTATTCTCTGTGCCCATAAGACCAATTTTATTGAGGCTACCAATAATACCGTGTACATCGTCACCAAAGATCAATGTGTAGCCTATAAGCATAAATTCTACAGAAATCACACCGATTAGAAAGAAGCTCTGCATGATAGTGCTAAGTACGTTTTTACTCCGTGCCATACCTCCATAAAATAAGGCAAGCCCTGGTGTCATGAAAAACACCATAGCAGCTGCTATGAGTACCCATGCTGTATTACCTGTATCGATACCTATCATAATAGACTCCTTTCATACAAAAAGCGCCTAGTCTCAGAATATTCTGAAAACTAGGCGCCGTTACCTAACTATTTTATTGTAGTAATATATCTCTATATACATCCTATATTAGATTATGATGTATGTCAATAAATTCTATAGAATTTCACATTTTCTTTTCTAAAGCGTTTTAAAACTCTATAAAGCTAATTGTTTTAATATCATTCAATTCCATCATATTCAGGCAAAGGAGATATCACACTAGTAGAGTCCATAGTCTCACCTTTCATTTGCACATCGATAAGCAAGTTGATCAAATCATCTCGACTAATATTTTTCTTAGTATGATTAGCAATGATAGATTGAACAAATACATTTTTATCATTTCGTGTTATATAAGATATTTCCATCGCATTAAGAGAAGGATACTGAATATCTATCAATATACCTGGTGTATTGTTATGCCATACAGTATAGGTATTTACTTTCATTCCTTTTATAATTCTACTATGAAGAATCTGCTTGCTTAATTCATCTGATAAAACCTTATGTTTACGAGTTCCTTCCTTGATTGGATTAACTAGTAATAAATGAGCAAAGTCATCTTTTTCATATACTCTAACGAATCCACCATCTTTAGCTATATCTTTTTTTAGTGTTGCACCATCAATTCGATGATATGTAAAATCACCCAAAGTATCTACTGCATTAGATATAGTAATCTTTGGTTTCTCCATAATTGAAGGTATTGTGTAATTTGCTAATAAGCCTAAAGTATGCTTATAATTAGCATCTTTATCGGTGTCTATAATGCCAATATGATACATATAATTTGGCTTATTTTTAAGTGAAAAATTAATCGTACTAATTGTGCTTTTACCACGTTCATTCTCTGCTGACGCTACATCCCACGTACCATTTTCAATACCTGGATATGTAAACTTTCCACCATCGACAAAAGCATTTTTAGCACCTGGATTGTGTTTTGCGAAAGCAGCTTTCATATCCTCTAAGGTAAGTTCAGCATAACTTTTACCAGATTCTGCCCAAATTTTTGTATCCTTTACAGGCTCCACCTCAATGCCTATCATACCAAGATTAGAATTAGCATACTGTGTATAGCCTTTACCACGATTCACCATTAAACTTTTATTAGATGTGCCTGGCAAGATAAATTGAATAGAGCGATTTTCTCCAGATAGCACATAAATGGAGGAACTATAGTTATGCGCCTTATAATCCATAATACCTTTATCTAAAACAGTAGCTTTCTCGGCATTTTGATTCACTACAGGTACCTCTGAGGCCATTTTCTTATCATATAATGCTGATAAATCTTTTCTCAACTCATCTACAGTAGTTTGATTTACGATGTTATTACTATACACTACTGCAGGCATTTTAGGATTTGCTCCTGGAACCGATACATCTACACCATGTACCGTAAAAACTGCAGTAGAACTAATAACTGCTGCCATTATTACCATTCTAATATTCATAATACGCTCCAATTCTTTCTCTATTACACATATACAAGTTGCCATAAATGAATACTACACACATTTATATGTATAGTTTACTATTTTATAAAAAAGTCAGCAAATTTATAAATTAAAAGTGCACTCACAAAGGTGAGTGCACTTTATATATTGCAACAATCAATATTATGCTTTTACTTCTTTACCGTATTTTACAAGGCTTTCAGCTTCGATTTCAGCTTGTGTACGGTAATCTTGAGGTTTGCTAGATAAGCGAATCCAGCTGCGTACAGCCTCTACCAATACGATGAGGATCATAAGGAACATAGCAGCACTGAACGCTACTAGGATCCATTTACCAGCAGGAATGTAGCTGTTAAATACGTTTTCAAAATCTGCAGCGATAGCCACGATAGCCATTAGAATACAAGGAATACCTGTAACCCATGCATAACGTTTGCGGCCAAGTCGCATAATAACGGTAGTACCTACAGCCAATGTCATAGTACCTAATAATTGGTTAGATACGCCGAATAGAGGCCAAATGATACCGATGTTACCTTGTAGAACTAGGTAGCCCCACAATACGCATATAAGAGCTGCACAGCCATATACGCCTGGTTTCCAATGTTGATCGTTAAATTTAGGATGGAAATGACCTAATAATTCTTGAAGCAAGTAACGACCTACACGTGTACCAGCATCGATTAATGTCATGATGAACAATGCTTCGAACATGATACAGAAATGATACCAGTAACCCATCAAGTGAGACATGTTAGGCAATTTAGAGAAGATATGCGCCATACCTACTGCAAGAGATACGGCACCACCAGGACGGTGCATCAAGTCTTCGCCAACCATTGCGGACAATGCTGGCAATTCATGAACTTGAAGTCCTAATGCCTTAAAGGATTCAACTGTAGAGTTAATAGCAAAGTAATCATCTGGATGCAATGCAGTGGCTGCGATCAACGCCATCATAGCGATGAAGCCTTCTGTTAACATCGCACCATAACCGATAGGCAAGATTTCTTTTTCATTAGTAAGCATTTTAGGTGTTGTACCTGTTGCGATAACCGTATGGAAACCAGATAACGCACCACATGCGATAGTAATGAAGATGTAAGGGAATACAGAACCTTTCAATACAGGACCGCCACCCCAAATATAAGGGGTAACAGCTGGCATTTGAATTTCAGGCATTACGATGATAATACCAAGAGCCAATGCGCCGATTGTACCGATTTTAAGGTATGTGGACAAGTAGTCACGAGGAGCAAGCAACAACCATACAGGCAATGCTGCTGCAAAGAAACCATAGATAGCAAGCATGATTTCGATGGTTTGCAAATCATATGTGAACCAAGAAGCATATTCGCTAGCTGCTACGTTTGGACCATAGATGATAGCTGCAAAAATCAATGCTACACCGATAACAGTTGCTTCTTGAATTTTACCAGGACGCAACCATTTCAAATAAATACCAATAAAAATAGCGATTGGGATCGTAGCAAATACGGAGAAGAAACCCCAAGGGGAGTTATGCAATGCGTTGGCTACTACTACGGCCATACCAGCAAGGGTGATGATCAATAGGAACAATGTAGCAAGCATAGCACCGAAGCCAGCAAATTTACTGATTTCTTCGCGGGCAATATCCGCGATGGATTTGCCGTCATAACGAACGGACGCAAATAAGATAACCATGTCATGTACAGCACCGGCGAGTACGGAACCGATGAGAATCCATAATGCGCCAGGCAAATACCCGAACTGGGCTGCAATAACAGGACCTACAAGAGGGCCTGCACCAGCAATTGCTGCAAAGTGATGACCAAATGTTACCCATTTGTTTGTTGGCACGTAATCGTGACCATCATTGTGGACCATAGCCGGCGTTGGGCGATACTGATCGAGTGTCAGCACCTTGGCCGCTATGAAAGCCCCATAAAAGCGGTACGCTAAAATTAGAATACACGCGGAGGCTATAACTAAGTAAATACCATTCATAACCATAAAAACACCTCCAATGTACGTGACATCGGAGGTGCCGAATAAATAGTTCTAATAAAATTAGGTCTCCAATGCCACTGTAGCTTATAAATTGATGAGTACTTACATACTTATTGTATATGTAAACAAGAATATGTCAATTTACTCTTAATCATTTTAGATACTCATTATTCATTAAAAGCATATATTGAAGACTATTTTATTTTTTTAATGTGATATTTCCAAAGGTGCGTAGCAAATTAAGCCCTACAGCTCCGCTTTTTTCAGGATGGAACTGCATGCCATAGACATTCCCCTTCTCAACAATGCCCGGTACTTTAATCCCATAATCCGCAGTTGTTGTAATGTATTGAGAATCTGTATCTACGTAATAAGAGTGCACAAAATATGTATATTTATCAGATACATCAGAAAAAGCACTGTCTTTACGGCATAGTGTGTTTTGATTCCATCCCATATGAGGTACCCGAAGGCCTAGGTTATTAGGAATGGCTTTCACAGTGCCCGGTATAATACCTAATCCGGGAGTCGGTCCATACTCTTCAGATTCATCAAACAAAAGCTGCATCCCTAAACAAATACCAAGCAAGGGTATGTTGCGCTCCACCACCTCATGAATAACATCGATAAGACCGCGCTCACGAAGGACGGAAACAGCCGATGCATAGGCGCCGACACCCGGTAGAATCACACCATCAGCAGCCAATATGGTATCTCGATCAGCGGTCAATACCGCATCAAGACCGATATGTTGTAATGCTTTTTGTACATTAAATGTATTGCCCGCATCATAATCAATTATGGCAATCATAGTGACATCCTTTCTTTTACGCCTATGTAAATAGCAATATACGTCGCAATGTACATCGCTGTAAAGTGGCCTACATTATTGACGGGCCATATACTCTTTCAAAATAGCGCGCATAATAGCACCATCACTAGCAGGAGGCAATGTCACGCGAAGCCAGTTTTCTCGTTGACCACGGCGTACTTGATAGCCCTTAGCGAGCCATTCATCAGCAAGGCCATCTGCATTAGGTACGGACATAAAGATAAAATTAGCACCGCTTTTATAATACGTGCCCCCTACTTCATCCAATATTTGTTCCCATAAGGCGCGTTCTGCGGCATTCTTCTCTATGGTGCTGCGCAAAAATTCACGATCGCCAAAGGCAGACTCAGCAGCTACTTGGGACAAGGTATTCAAATTATATGGCAAGCGAATGGTTTGAATATAATTAGCTAATTCAACACTACTCATCATATAACCTACGCGATAGTTCGCAAGGCCATAGGCCTTAGAGAAGGTGCGCATAATAAATACATTAGAAAATTCATCAAGCAAAGCTCGTGCCGTTGGCACCTCTACGGAGGTTACGAAATCGATATAAGCTTCGTCGATGATGACTAACACATCTTTCGGCAATGTACTAATAAAGTTACGAATATCTTCAACAGTTTCATAGGTCCCTGTTGGATTGTTAGGATTACAAATCCATACGAAGCGCGTTGTAGTATCTACGGCTTGACGCATCGCCTTAAAATCGTATTGACCTGTAGACTCGATGCATGGCACCTCGCGAATGACCGCCCCTTCTACAAGGCCGTTAAGGCCATATTCAGAAAAGGCAGGAACGCTGATAACGATAGAATCGCCCGCATTGATAAATGTTTTATTTACCATGGAAATCACTTCATCAAGACCGACGCCAATGACGAGTTGATTTTCTGCTACCTTCCAATAATCCGCTAGGACGCTTCGCAAGGATGATGCATTACCATCAGGGTATAGATTGGCATCATTGTTCGTCACATAATCTAATACTGCTTCGCGCACCTTTGGCGATGTACCATAAGGGTTTTCATTGGCTGACAATCGCACAAGGCGCTCCACACCGAGGCGAGCTTTGACGGACTCTGCCGGTTCCTCTGGCACATAAGGCTTTAATTGGCCAATAATCTTCTTCATACTCTACTCCTTACAAATCTGTAATCGCTTTGCGTTCCTGTGTTTTGCTGATGACGCCTTCACGGCTTGCCAACTCTTCTAAGATGGCTTCGTAAGAAACGCCCTTTTCTACCAACAATACGAGCAAATGGTAGAGTACGTCTGCTGTTTCATACACTAGTTCTCGGGAATCTTCATTCTTAGCGGCGATGACAACTTCTGTTGCTTCTTCGCCCACCTTTTTCAAGATTTTATCGAGTCCCTTATCGAACAAGTAATTCGTGTAGGATCCTTCCTTTGGTGTTTCCTTGCGCCCCTTAATAATGGCGTATAATTCTTCTAATGTTTGTTGATTGGCCATTGTTCTTCTCCTTTGTGAAAGCTAACGCCTACGCGTCATCTCACATTATACTGCATATATTTCTCTACGCTTCTACATCGTTAAAAAAACAGCTCACAGCTCCCGTATGGCACGCAGGACCTTCTGCATTGACGAGAACCAGTAATGTATCGCCATCGCAATCGAGCTTCATATCCACCACATGTTGTACATTGCCACTTGTACCACCCTTATGCCATAGTTCTTGGCGCGAGCGAGACCAAAACCAAGTTTCCTTGGTTTCTTGTGTTTTGTGAAAGCTTTCTTCGTTCATCCACGCCACCATGAGCACTGCTTTTGTTGTATTATCTTGAACGACCGTCGGTAACAGACCGCCACCTTTATTAAAGTCTGGTTTCATGTATGCTACAATCTCCTACCCTATCTAACAGCAATGCCCGCTGCTTTCAATTGTAATTTCAAATCGGGAATGCTGATTTCACCAAAATGGAATATGGATGCTGCTAATGCACCCGTAACGCCGGTCTCGGTAAAAACATCGATAAAATGCTGTACCGTACCAGCTCCACCGGAGGCGATAATCGGTACATCTACGACCTCTTCCAAGGCCTTGTATAATTTGATGTCAAAGCCAGATTTGGTGCCATCCTTATCCATGCTAGTCACCAATAATTCACCAGCGCCACGGCTCACCGCTTCTTTAGCCCACGCTAGGGCTTCCCAATCGCTACGCTTACGACCGCCATGGGTATACACATACCATGTACCAGTCTCTGGATCTGTTTTTACATCAATAGCTACCACCATACATTGATTACCAAACTTTTGAGCGCCTTCACTGATGAGTTCTGGGCGCGCTAAAGCCGCTGAATTCAGCGATACCTTATCGGCGCCAGCTTTTAGCAATGCGCTCATATCGTCCACTGTTTTAATACCACCACCTACGGTGAGGGGCATGAACACATGTTTTGAAATATCTGTAACCACATCGCGCATCGTCGTACGTCGGTCTACTGTAGCCGTAATATCGAGAAATACAAGCTCATCGGCGCCTTGTTCCTCATAGGTAGCTGCAATATCGACGGGACTACCTACATCAACGAGGTTTACAAAGTTAACACCTTTTTTTACGCGACCATTATCTACGTCTAAACAAGGAATAATCCGTTTTGCTAACATGATGCATTCTCCTTATTAAACGCAGCAATTTCTTCTAATGTAATAGTGCCTTCATATAGGGACTTACCTACAATGCTGTCTACAACACCGCGTTTTTCAAGGTTCTTAATATCTTCTAAATGGCGGACACCGCCTGAGGCAACGATGCGAGCAGTTGGAAATTGGTCTTGCAAAGAACCAAGCAATGCTTCATTAGCCCCTTGCATGGTACCATCTCGATCCACATCGGTAACGATAAAATACTTCGCACCGGCTGCCACCATAGCACCGATAAGGTCGGTCATAGGCACATCAGATTGGTCGAGCCAACCTTCTGCAGCAACCTTACCATTCTTACCGTCTACGCCGATAACGATGCATTCTGGACCGTATTCGGCGATAACCTGTTTCGTCAATTCAGGATTTTTAAGGGCTACAGAACCGAGAATAACGCGATTGACGCCCATTTCTAAATATAAGTCTACCGCATCTTTATCACGAATACCGCCACCGATTTCTAACACACCTGTAAATGCAGCGCGCACGCGTTTAACGATATCCACATTAACTGGTTTCCCCGCCTTTGCCCCATCTAAGTCGACGAGGTGCAAAGCGCCAACGCCAGCAGCCTCGTACTGAGATGCTTGGTCAACCGGATCTGGATTGATGATGGTTTCCTTTGCAAAATCACCCTTATATAGGCGTACACTGCGACCATCTTGTAAATCTATAGCTGGAAAAATCATAGTATCTCCTCTATTCACGAGCCTTATGTGGCCCTGCTTTCACCATTTATAAGGGCTTTATTAAATCATACCCTTTGTAGAATTCACACCTTGAATGTCTGGGTTAATGGTAACCGCCTTACGCAATGCACGGCCCGTAGCCTTAAACATGCTTTCAATAATATGATGCGTATTGCGACCATATTCGTTGCGCACATGTAAATTCATAGCACCACTCACAGCCAAGGCTTGGAAGAAATCCTCTACCAATTCTGTTTCAAAATTACCACCCAATACAGGAGTCGTAAACTCACCATTAAACACGAGGTATGGACGACCGCTAAGGTCGATAACAACCTGTGTCAACGCTTCATCCATAGGCACCCACGCATCGCCATAACGCTCGATACCCGCCTTGTCACCAAGAGCCTGTGTCAATGCTTGCCCTAAGGTCAATGCAATATCCTCTACCGTATGATGCGCATCCACGTACGTATCGCCTACGGCTTTTACAGCAAGACCAAAACGGCCATGCTTAGCCAACAAATGGAGCATATGATCAAGGAAACCGATGCCTGTATCGACGTGAATCTCTTGATTGCCATCTAAAGTAAGTGTAATTGTAATATCTGTTTCGCCCGTTTTACGAGTTACCGTAGCTGACCGATTTGTTCTCATCATAGTATCCTCTTATCATTAAGGAAGCCCTTTAAGGTGTTCCCGTCCATACAATTATTTTTCAAAGCGCACTTCAATAGCACGAGCATGTGCTTCAAGACCTTCTGTACGAGCCAAGGTAGTAATATCCTTCGCAACCTCTTGTAAGCGTTCACGGCTAAATTGAGTGAAAGAAATACGTTTTACGAAATCGTACACACCAAGTGGGGACGAGAATTTTGCAGTACCGCTCGTAGGTAATACGTGATTTGTGCCACCTACATAGTCGCCCAATGGTTCAGAGGCATATCTGCCAAGGAATACGGAGCCCGCATTTTCTACCATACTCATATATTCCATAGGGTCCGGTAATTGAATTTCCAAATGTTCTGGCGCTACTTCGTTCATCACGGTAAACATATCTTCTACGCTATCCATAACAGCAATATAGCTATTGTTTTCGATAGCTGGACGAGCAATGCTTTCACGAGGTAATTGTGAAAGTTGGCGTTCTACCTCATCAGATACGAGGTTAGCTAGTTTTTCACTATTGGTAACCATGATGGCACGAGCTCGTGGATCATGTTCTGCTTGAGATAATAAATCCGCAGCAAGATGTACTGGATTAGCACTGTCATCAGCGATGATACCGATTTCACTAGGACCTGCAATCATGTCGATATCAACTTGACCAAATACTTGGCGCTTGGCAGTGGCCACATAAATGTTACCAGGACCTACGATTTTATCTACCTTTGGAATTTGTTCAGTACCATACGCAAGAGCCGCAACACCTTGAGCACCACCTACTTGGTATACCGCATCAACACCAGCAAGTTTTGCAGCGCCTAGCACAGCAGGATTAATACCATCCTTTTGAGGAGGTGTTACCATGATAATTTCCTTAACACCAGCGATTTTTGCAGGCAATGCAGTCATCATAATGGTAGATGGATATGCCGCTGTACCACCTGGAACATAGAGACCAACACGAGCCAATGGCGTTACCTTTTGACCACGTGTAATGCCTGGTGTATCCATATCGACAAAGCCTTGTTCAATTTCACGGCTATGGAATTCAGTTATATTTTTCTTCGCTACCAATAAAGCGTGTTTCAAGTCTTCTGGTAAATTGTCCCATGCCGCATCGATGATAGATTGATCCACCTTGAAATCATCAAGCTTTACGCCATCGAATTTTTCAGAATATTCACGGAGTGCTGCATCGCCATTAGCACGCACATTTTCGATAATATCGTACACGCGGCGTTCAATTTCCATATCTGTTATTTGTTGTGTATATTGGCGGACAATGCTAAGCATTGCATCAAGAGATTCTTTGTAAATTTTCATTATATATCCTCATTTCAAACTATGTATATGAATACTTCTATTGTAAATGTTTCTCATCACATCGCAATAGCATAGGCAATCTATTTTTTATCAATAGCCGATTGTAATTGGTCAATCAACGCAAAGATGGTATTTCTTTTTTGTTTTAATGCCAATGGATTGGCCACAAGGCGCGTTGAGATTGGTTGGAGCCAATCATAGATTTTAAGATTATTTTCTCGTAGCGTTGTACCCGTTTCCGTAATATCTACAATGGCATCGGCCAGACCTACGAGGGGTGCCAATTCAACAGAACCTTCGATTTTAATGATTTCTACGTCTTGGGATCCGAAATATTGTTTTGTAATGGTTGGATATTTTGTACCAATCCGTTGACGACGGCCTTCCTTCGGATTATACCCTTCTAAGGAGGCCAAGATAAATTGGCATTGGCCCGTTTTCAAATCTAGCATTTCATAAGATGTATTGTCTTGTTCATCCAGTACATCACTACCAACGATGCCTAAATCAACGACACCATTATTCAAATATGTCGTTACATCAGGGCCCTTCGCTAAGATAACCTCTACCGAATCTCCCAATGGGATAATCAACTTGCGCGCTTTGTTGCGTAATGGTTCGCAGTCAATACCACAAGACTCTAAGAGTGGAATAAAATCCTTTTCAACACGCCCCTTTGTCAAGGCGATTCGCAATTTACCATTATCTTGAATGTTGCTTTCACCTTGCATAAGCACATCTGTAAGGACATCGATGTTGAAAGCCATACCAACGGCTGGCATCGGTGTGCCATCAAATCCAGATAAGAGACCATCATAGCGACCACCGCTGACGATGTATTGAGATACGCCATCTACATAACCTCTAAAGGTAAGGCCTGTGTAATAGGATTGAAGTGGTTCTGTAGACACATCAATGCGAACTTGTTGACCAGTCGCTTCAATTTGTCCCGCTAGATCCATAAGGCTATCTAAAATACGTTGTGCCCCTGCAGGCAAGATGACTTGACTAAGCTCATTTTTAATATCATTTACAGTGCCGAATAAGCGTGGCCAAATCGTAAGGAATGGATACAATGCATTATTTTTAAATTCACTAATCAATTCGTTATAGCGTGGCAAATACTTTGTAAATAACGCATCGAGCAAATCTGCCCGTTCCCCATCGGTCAAGCCCAATGCATCGGTGATAGCACGGGAGAAACGAGCATCACCAATTTCTAATAATAAGGTATTATTGAGCTGTGATTCATTCACCTCTTTAATGATGGCAAAGCATTCTAGCTCGGCATCAATACCTTCATAGCCGACCATTTCGATGCCACCTTGTGTAACTTGGTTGATATCGCCGCGATGTTGCTTATTTTTCATCAACACATCGCCAAGATAGTAGAACTTGCGAGGCAATTCAATATTCGTAGTCGCCAAGAAACGACCGATTGGCATGGTTAAATCAGGGCGGATAACCACGGATGCATCAGAACTACCAAAGAATTCGTACATATGTTGACCACGGCCTAATGTATAACCATTAAACACATCTTTGTATTCTACAAGGGGTGTAGAAATTTTTGTATACTGACGATTGCGGCAAAGGCTGAGCAAATACTGGCTCACATCATCCTTGCGCTCCGCTACAGCCCCTATATCATCACGAAAACCTGTAGGCAACTGTTTCTGTACCATGAGGATCATCCTTTCTATAAACCATGCTAATATTTCTATTTAAAATATATAGATTCTTTTTGATTTTATCACTTTATCACGCTAAAGCATAAAACTATAATAATACTCCTCTATAGAATTGTCAATAGAGGAGTATTATATCTAATCCCAAACCTTTGCTACATCTGCTACACTATGCGCATCAGATCCTAGCACAAAGGGTACACCAATAATGGCAGCTATCCCTTGAATAAAACGACTCGGATACATTTCACCGCAATCAGGTTTAAAGAATCCACTCATATTATAGTCTAGTTCTCTACCTTGAACGCGCATAATATGTAATATATCGCTCACTAATTGAGCATTTCGTTTATCTAAATGGTGTTCAAAACCGAAATGGTGTTGGTATTTCTTAATTAAATCAAAATGACCGATTCGTTTTGGCGTATAGGCACCCAAATCAGCACGCACCGCTTGGCGAATGATACTAAAGTATTTATAGTACAATTCACTTTGATTAGAAATCCAAGGGCCAAAGCCCTTTTCAAATTCCTCTGTATTATAGTCAACACAGTAGTATTTGCCACCTACGCCATCCATAAAGTGAACAGAGAGAATATTATCGTCCGTCAACGGACCATAGCGATCAAGAAAGTCTTGAATGTCGCTTTCAAAACCAGGGATATAATCCACTTCAAAGCCCAACGAGATATCGATATGTGTACCATAAGCACGTTGTAATTCACGGCCTAATTCGAGATAGGAATCCACTTGATTCAGTTTAAGAGATGCCGTATCATAGGCGACCTTGTCGCCACCGTACTCCGCCTCAAAGGCCTTTGGCAACGGAGCATGCTCTGTTAAACACACCTTTTCGATGCGTAATTCAATGGCCTTTTCAATCATAAGCGCCGTTCTATCACCGCTACCATGTGGACATAATTCGGTATGAAAATGACCATCTACCAATCGGCTACGATACGTACTATTGCCTATGAACTGCCGTTCTGCTTTCATATTTATCATAACTTACCTAACCCCTATCTATGTATAACATACATCCGCAACCCCACGAATATATGAATGATTTAATACCTATTATTATACCAATAATGCGTAAGTTTCGGTATCCTGATATTTTCCATGTTTAAAACCAACTTCAGGGGTAAGTCCACAATAGGTAAAGCCAAATCGATTGTGTAATTTTGTGCTTTCCTCATTGCCTGCCGTAATAACAGATACTACATTATGAAGCATTGTATCTTCTTTAGCTATCTCCAAAATACGTTCCATCAGCCGCGTTGCCACACCTTGACCACGGTAATCTTGGTGAATATAAATAGATAATTCTACAGTACTTTTGAAAGCATCCTTTAATCGATATGGTGAAAGCGATGCATACCCTACCACTACATCATTAATGGTTCCTACAATGATAGGATGATGCTCATCACTGTGCGCATTATACCACTCATGCCACTCTTCTAGTGTGCGTGGTTCGAGGTCTAAGGTGGCTACGCCGTGTTCGACCTCGTAGTTGTAAATGGTTAAACAAGCAAACACATCATCTTTTGCAATTGATCGAATTATTAATTCACTCATATATTCCTCTAAAACAATTTATATTATTATATAAATTATCAGTTTATGTCTATAAAATGATATAATAAAAGAACCTCCAGAAGAAAGGAGGTGTTATATTGGAGGCGTTATTTTGTACGCTTTGGGGTACCTTGCTTGCCCCTCTTATTGTAGCCTTAGTTGTAACTACCTATAACAATTGGCTCAACAATAAGACAAAAAAATAAGCAAGAAAAAGGACGAGCTGCAACTCGTCCTTTTTTGTTATATTGTAGGTAATTTTGTACGCTTTACTACCTATTTGTAGTATATCATAAATATATAACACTGACTAGTAATAGAAGATAGTCAATTATATCTCTATAATACTCCAAATAGAATAAGCGTAACTACAACTAACGCAACAATCACTATATAGTCTAATAGTTTAAGGCCTACGGATGCAGCAAAGCTATGTGTCTTGCCACCAAAGCCTCTAAGTTCCAAGGATAATGCCATTGTTTCAGAACGGCTCAAGGATTTTAGCAGCAATGGTTGGATAACAGAACCATAGGATTTCATGCGTTTAAAGATATTGCCTTCTAAGGAAAGACCTCGGCAGGATTGCGCCTCTTGTACAGCCTTGCTTTCACCAATAAAATCAGGTACAAAGCGAAGAGCTGCAGTAAACATAAATGCATATTCATAAGGAATTTTACATTGTGTTACAAGGGCCGCTGTTAAATCTTGTAACTTCGTCGTTGCCAAGAGTGCAATAAATACAAGCGTCATGGCTAACATGCGAAGGCCGGATACAACAGCAGATACAACGTCTCCGCTACCTAAGTATTGAACAACGCCTAAGAATATGGCGAATACGATTAAAGCAAATACGGCCTTGTATTGTTTCCATAATAAGCCGGTCAACAAGAGCGCTACTAATTCTACAACAACCAATGCCATCAATGACATCCAGTCTCGCAAGAAGATGGCCCATACGGATACGGCGAGGGTCATCAAAATTTTTGTTAATGGTACTAATCGTTCCATGGTCCCCTCCTATTCTGCCAATTGCGCGATAAGGCGCGTCCGTAATTCATCCATCGATTTGCAGTAACCTAGTCCCGGTACTGCTTGTGAAAGCTCTACACTTGGCGGTTTTGTGAGGCCAAGATCATGTAATTCATCGGTAGATTTCGAAAATAATTCTTCTGGTGTACCGTCAAAGGACACGGTACGATGGCCCATGATGATGGCACGAGAGCATTCAGCCGCCATGATTTCCATGTCATGAGTAATCAATAAAATCGTAATGCCTTCGCCATTCAACTGACGGAGCAAGGCGAGTAATTCTTTTGTTTCCTTACCATCTTGACCACTTGTAGGTTCATCGAGGATGAGGATTTTAGACTGCATCGCCAACGCAGAGGCAATAGCAACGCGTTGCTTTTCACCGCGACGCAATGTAGGCGGATACTCGTCACGCAAATGACTGATACCACAGCGATCTAACACTTCGTCCACAATGTGTGTAACCTCGTCTTTAGAACGGCCCAACGATTCAGGTCCAAACGCCACTTCTGTGGCTACAGTAGGTCTAAACATTTGGCGATCCGGTTGTTGGAACACATAGCCAATAAATTGGCCTCGTTTAGATGGTGGCATGGATGTAATATCCTTGCCATTATAACGAATATGACCTTCAGCAGCCTTTTCAAGGCCTACTAAGAGACGGGTAATCGTCGTTTTACCACAACCATTCTTACCACCCACAGCAATAAATTCGCCTTCATGAATGGTAAAGTTTACATTTCTAAAAATATCTACGGTAGGCACATAGCCAAATCGTAAGTTTTCTACCTTAAGCATGTGCGCCACCTCCTGTACTTTCACCTACATGATTACCATGTTGAGCTTGGCTTTCACCATTTACATTTATATGTTCATAACGAGAACGATCGATGGCCTTAGCCATTTCGATGTGATGAAGGCCCTTAATAGCTGATTCGATGCTAAGCCAAGGTTCATCACTATGGTAACCGGCCTTTTCCAATTCCATATACGTTGTAAATACGGATGGCAATGCTTCTACATAAATATCATGGTTATACATATATTCCAATGTTGTAGCCACATCGCTATCACATACGATTTCACCGTCCACCATAAGCGCCATGCGGTTAGCATATGGCAATACAGCATGCAAATCATGGTCGATAACTACAACAGTGATACCATGATTGCGGTTTAAATCACCAACGAGGCGATATAGTTCGGCTGTCCCATCGGGGTCAAGAGAGCTCGTTGGTTCATCAAGAATGAGGACAGATGGATTGGTTGCCAACACAGAAGCAATCGCCAAACGTTGACGTTGACCGCCTGACAAACTCGTAATTTTACGATCCTCAAGGCCTTCAATACCAACTTGTTTAAACACCTCAGCACAACGAGCATCAATGGTTGCTCGATTGTAACCACGGTTTTCCATAGCGAAGGCTACTTCTTCGCGAACCGTCATCGTTACGAGTTGTGTATCATAATCGGCAAGAACAACGCCAACATGATTTGCTAACTCAGGAATCGATAATTGCGTTGTAGCCTTACCATCTACGAATACCATACCTTCTAGACGACCGCCATAGAATTTTGGCACCGCCCCAACCATGGCCATGCAAAGCGTACTTTTACCACAACCGGCAGGACCTGTTACAACGAGGAAATCACCATCATGCACATCGAGGTTGATGTTCTTTAACGTAGGCGCAGTCGCCTTAGGATGGTAATAATTCATATGTTCAATGGAAATCTTTGCATCCCGTTCTGGCGTAATAACGAGACCACTATGGTCGCTAGAAGCTTCGCTACCGGTAGGCAACATGCCTCGCTTAGCGAACATCTTTTGAGCCGGAATGTACAACACTGGTGTAATCGCTGCATTTACAGCCGCTACCACTAACACAAGAGGCCACATAGCATACAGATATACATTATTAGGCAAGCCTGCAATTTGCCATAACAACGTAACAAAAATACCACCAGATACAACAGTCGTAAAGAATGAACCTACAATCGGCGTGATTTCAAAGGAACCAATTTTACCGATTTTCATAGATGTCATGGTACGAGAAATAAATGTTATCACCAATGCACCAGCTGGTTCGGATAACAAATTACCATATGGGAAACCAGATTTTGATGTCAACACCTCAATCAAGGCCGCTACTAAACCAATCCCTAGTGTTTGAGAAACACTTGGCTTTGTCAGCAAAATCGCTACGCAATACGCTGCAATCATCCAGTTTGGTGTAATCCCTGCAAAACTAGGACTCACCAAGTGCAAAATTGTACCCAACGCAAGCATTAAGGTGCTCACCGTTACCCATCTAAACTGTCCACCCTGATCATGGGTGTACACGAGATCCTTTATCCGTTCCATAATAGCCTCTTTTCTTCAATAGAATATATACTGTTTATTTTAACATTTATATGGGTATTGTGAAAGTTTATAATCCGTTTCTATGCAACAATACAATTCATACAAAAAATAAAGCGACACCGAATAAACGATGCCGCCGCTTAAAACCATGTATGATTTTTCTATGTACAATACTATTACAAATTAAAATAGTATAAGTCAATACGTATATATAAATGTAGATTAGATTTATTCAATCTAAAATTCTATTTAGTCTTTTCTCCACCCTCTGTTGCTACTGCTTCACTCGGAACTTCAACGTTTTCTTTACTTTCAGTTTTTTCAGCAACTTTCGCTCTAATATCTTTTGCCGCCCCTGCAGATTTTTCTTTAACGGTTTCAGTAATATCTTTAGCCGCATCAGCAGTTATATCTTTTACTTCTCTAGCCTTTTGTTTTAGCTCTTCAGCCTTTACCTTAAGGGTAGCTTCTAAATCTTTTGCCACATCTGCAGACTTTGCTTTTACCAATTCATTTACATCATGTGCTGCATCAGCAGATTTAGCTTTAACATCTGCCGTCTTTTCTTTAACTAATACCTTTACTTCTTGCGCCGCATCAGCGGATTTAGCCTTCACATCTTTTGCTTTTTCTTTAGCCAATACCTTTACTTCTTGTGCTGCGTCAGCAGTTAAATCTTTCACAACACTAGCCTTGGATTTAGCTAATTCTTTTACATCCTTTACAGCATCTCCTAATTGATCTAAAAACTTCATGTTAGTTCCCTCCAAATAATTTTGTAATGAATGCCTTCTCTCTTTCAATTACAGATTAAAATTAAATAAAATCTTACTTTTATATCATTAAATCACAATGCATTCAAATTATAAAGAGTATCCACGCATCTTCATGTTACTATTAAAATCATTTTATAGCACCATCTATTAATGATAGTGCCTTTAAAAACTAATGTACTTCATTCAATAGTATTTTAAGATAATCACGTCTACTATTTAATATTCTATCAATATAAATAGTCCGATCTAAATAACGGTAAAAACTTAAATAATTATGACAAAGCAAATATCTATATTCAATTTTACTTCCCATGTTTATCAATAATCGCTGTCCCATTTCGGGAAAAACGCTTAAGGAATCATTAGTAGTCACTATATCCGAAATAGTTTTCTTAGCTAACTCAATATCACCAGTTTCTTCTTCTATATAGGATTTTATTTTAAGCAAATCTTCTCGTGCTTTAGGTGCATAACTAATTTGATTATCCATAATTAAATCCCCAATTCACTCTTTAGTTGCTCTGATGAAATCCACCCTTGTTCTTCACCAGATTTACGACCGGTCTCTAAAGCGCCCATAAGTTTTATCGTAGCCATTACACGTTCATAGTCTTGAATATCCATAATTGCATATCGACCTCTACCATTTTTAGTTAAGAATACGGGACTATCTATAGCAACATCACGCAATACTTCAGAATAATTACGTAAATCTGAAATAGGTTTTATATTCGGCATATTATCACCTCCAAGAAACTTTAGTAATATAACACTCATTTTTCAAATGTCTTATTATTATTGTAGTTAAATTATCATGTAAATTCAACAATAAATTTTACAGCATTATATAAACGAATAAATTGTAACCTCACTATACATACCATTCTCACTTCCTCGTCACATAGTTATGATATAATGCATATATTAATTACGCCCACACAGGAGGTCTACATGTACAAATATATTACAATTTTAGGCGCTGCAGGCCAAATTGCACAACGCTTAACGGCGACGTTATTAACATATACAGATATGCATATCACATTATATGGACGTCAATTGAGCACACGCATTCATCCGGAAATTTTAGAACACGAACGGATAACCGTTATCGAAGGATCCTTTCAAAATCCTAAAAAATTAGAGGAAGCCGTTAAGAATACAGAAATTGTATTCCTAGGTGCAATGGAAACGGGCAGTGATATGGCAGCTATTGTGAAAGCACTTGCTCGCCAAAACATTCGTCGTATCATCGGCTTATCCATGGCTGGCCTATCTGGTGAATTTCCAACGGCTTTAGAAAAATTTACCTTCGATAATCTACCAATTAGCTATGTACAAGGCGAACGTCAGGCGCGCAACGTATTACGCGAATCCAACTTAAACTACACGATTTTACGTCTACCTTGGCTTTATAACAATATGGAGAACACAAATTATGAATTAATCGCTGAAGGTTCTCCTTTCAATGATGCACAAGTTACACGAGAAGCTGTTGTAAAAGCCGTGTATGATATCCTACACGTTGAAGACGAAACACCATTCAGCCGTGCCAGCATTGGTGTAGGTGAACCGGGTACACACTACGATAAACCATCGTTTTTATAAACTACCACATACCTTCGGTATACATTTCTCTCTTAAGAAAATGTATACCGATTTTTTATTCCCATAATTTATGGTTATTTATGTAGATAAACAACGTTATTTACGCTATACTAATAACAGAATTAAGATACACTAATAAACAGGTAAGGAGATATCATGAATCGCATTGTTGTTATAGGTAGTTGCAACATGGATATTGTGGTCCTCGCGGATAAACGTCCGACAGCAGGCGAAACAATTATGGGCAACGAACTGCACATCGCCCACGGCGGTAAAGGTGCTAACCAAGCGGTAGCAGCAGCTCGCCTAGGCGCTGAGGTTACTATGGTAGGTTGTATCGGTCAAGATGCGTATGGCCAAATGATTTTGGATAACCTCAAAGAAAATCACATCAATACGGACTATATCGTCACTGTTCCAGATACGACAACAGGTACTGCTCATATCACGTTAGCTGAAGGCGACAATAGCATTATCGTCATCGCTGGTGCGAATGCTAAGGTAGACCAGTCTGTAGTCGATAATGCTTGGTCCGCTATCGAGCAAGCAGATCTTGTAATGGTGCAAAATGAAATTCCGATTCCAACCATCGAATATATTGTTCGTCGCTGCCACGAGGCTAATGTGAAAGTCCTCTTAAATCCGGCTCCAGCAGCTGATCTCAATCCTGAATGGTTAGAATTGGCAACCTATATCACGCCAAACGAGCATGAATTATCTGCCCTCTACCCTAACCAATCTACAGAGGAAACATTGTTAGCAAACGAAAACAAAATCATCGTTACTCTTGGCAGTAAAGGCGTGGGCTATGCTGACAACGGCGAAATCCACACCGTATCCGGCGGCTTCAAGGTTAAACCAGTAGATACAACAGGTGCAGGCGATACTTTCAACGGTGCCTTCGCAACAGCTATCGTTAATGGTAAAAGCTTAGCCGACGCCCTACACTACGGCAACGCAGCTGCGGCCCTTTCCATCCAAAAACTAGGTGCCCAGTCCGGAATGCCTACGAAGGATGAGGTCGATTTCTTTTTAAAGCAATAAAGTTATTTAGAAACGAATATACATTTCTAAACGACTTTGGCCCTGCGGAGGCCTTCGGCCGGAGACAGACCCGGCCGGTGGAGGCTTAGAAATGTATATTCGTTGATTAAAGGAGTTTATATGCAACGACATGGTATTTTAAATAGCCATATTGCTAAGGTGCTTGCTGATTTAGGTCACACAGATACAATTTGTATCTCCGACTGCGGATTGCCAGTACCTGAAGGGGTTCAAAAGATTGACCTTGCTTTAGAGTTCGGTGTACCAAGTTTTGAGCAGGTTGTATCTCTCATTACAAAGCATATGAAGATTGAAGCAATTCATATCGCTAAGGAAATGAAGGATTTTAATCCAAAGGGTCATGCTTTCTTGGAATCCACATTCCCTTGCGCTGATTTCGAATGGATTACAACTAGTCACGATGCTTTCAAAGAAGCCACAAAACAATGCAAATGCATTATTAGAACTGGTGAAGCATCTCCGTATGCCAACATTATCTTGCGCGCCGATTGTATTTTCAGCGATCGTCCCTAGAGCAATAGATTAACCGATTAGTTTTATAAGCATCCGAACCTATAAATTAGGCTGTACGGTTTGCAAAAATTAACTATCAAATCTATTACATACATGAGAGATACTTTCACAAGTCGTATAGGAGTAGTTATGGAAATTGTTATGTCAGGCATTGCAAAGGCATTTGGTACGAACCAAGTACTGCGCGATGTAAGTATTACCCTCAAGGAGGGCGAGGTTCACGCCTTGATGGGTGAAAACGGCGCCGGCAAATCCACCCTCATGAATATCCTTACGGGCATTCACAAGGCAGATGCTGGTAAAATCACCATCGACGGCGTAGAGCGGACCTTCCCGAACCCGAGAGAGGCCGAGCTAAACGGTGTAGCTTTCATCCACCAAGAGCTCAACATTTGGCCAAATCTAACATTGTTAGAAAATCTATATTTAATGAGACCGAAGCGCAATAAATTCGGTATGCTCGATAAAAAGGCAATGCTCGAAGAAGCACAAAATACGTGCCGCGAACTAGGTATCGAATTGCCGCTCACAACGGAAGCAGGCCTTTGCTCCGTCGGTCACCAACAGATGACGGAAATCCTTCGTATCTTGATGTTAGATGCCAAGGTTGTCATCATGGACGAACCGACAGCAGCCCTCACAGAGCGTGAAACGGCAACATTGTTCAAAATGATGCGCAAAATGAAAGCACGCGGTGTGGCAATCGTATATATCTCTCACCGTATGGAAGAGGTATTTAGCGAATGCGATACTATAACGGTTATGCGTGATGGTCACACCATCATTACAAAACCAACGGCTGAAATTTCTGTAGATGAAGTGGTACGCCACATGGTAGGTCGTTCTATCGATGAGTTCTACCCTGCTCGTACAACTACACCAGGCGAAGTAGTCATGAGTGTTGATAACCTCAAACCAGAAGGTTTCGACAACGAAATCTCCTTCTCCTTGCGCAAAGGCGAAATCCTCGGCGTAGCAGGTCTCATGGGCGCTGGCCGTACAGAAATCATGCGCGCTATCTTTGGCGTAGATAAACATAACGGCGGTACCGTAACAGTTAACGGCTCCGTTCTGAACTGTAAAAAACCAGAAGATGCCATCAAAGCTGGCATTGCTTTCATCACAGAAAATAGAAAGAGCGAAGGCTTAATCCTCGATTTCTCCATCGGGTCCAATATTACATTGCCAAACCTGGGCGAAATTTGCCCATCTCATGTACTTGATAAGGGCAAGCTCAATTCCTTTGCTGACGAATTGTCTAAAAAACTAGGCGTTAAAACACAATCTATTCACGAACCGGCATCGTCCCTATCTGGTGGTAACCAACAAAAGGTGGTTATCGCGAAATGGGTTGGTAAAAAGCCATCCATTATCATCATGGACGAACCGACGCGAGGTATCGATATCGGCGCAAAACGTGATATTTATGATTTAATGAACGAATTAACGAACGATGGTGTGTCCATTATCATGGTGTCCTCTGAGTTACCTGAAGTGCTAGGCATGAGCGACCGCGTTATGGTCATTCATGAAGGTCGCGTAGCAGGTATCTTGGATCGCAGCGATGCAACACCAGAATCGATTATGACATTAGCCACAGGAGGACAATAATGGACAGCAAAGCGCTACAATATGTAAAAAAATTAGGCCCCCTCATCGGCCTCATCCTATTATTTATCATTATCTCTGTTATGAACGACAGTTTCCTTGAATTCTCTAACTTGCGTAACTTGTTGCGCCAAGTATCCATCAATGCAATCATCGCCTTTGGTATGACGTTCGTCATCTTAACAGGCGGTATCGACTTATCCGTTGGTTCCATCCTAGCCCTCTCTAGTGCAGTGATGGCCAACCTCATCGTAACTGGTACTGACCCTGTATTGGCTATCGTATTAGCAGCCGGTGCAGGCCTTGTATTGGGCGGTATTAACGGTCTCGTTATCACCTATGGCCGCGTAGCTCCATTTATCGCTACCTTGGCGACCATGACAATCTATCGTGGTGCGACACTAGTATTCACAGACGGTAACCCTATCTCCGGTCTTACACAAGATCCTCTATTCCACGGCTTTGGCCAAGGGGATATTGCAGGTCTTCCAGTTCCAGCCATCACAATGTTCCTAGCTTTCATTATCCTTTGGTTCGTATTGAGCCGCACATCCTTAGGCCGTAAAACATACGCCGTAGGTGGTAGCGAAAAGGTTAGTTACATTGCTGGTATCAAGATTGACCGCGTTAAAATCTTTGTGTATGCCTTGACTGGTATGCTCTGTGGTATCGCTGGTGCAATCATCACTTCTCGTCTTAACTCTGCACAACCTACAGCAGGTGCAGGCTACGAACTTGACGCTATCGCAGCCGTAGTTCTTGGCGGCACAAGCCTTGCTGGTGGTCGTGGTCATATCGTTGGCACATTAATTGGTGCCCTAATTATCGGTACCCTCAACAACGGGTTAAATATTCTCGACGTTTCCAGTTTCTATCAACAAGTTGTAAAAGGTATTGTTATTTTACTGGCTGTTCTTGCAGACCGTAAGAAAGCCTAGGAGGTTCCTATGAAAAAACTATTGTTACTGTTGGCGATGGCCGTTATGGTTATCGGTCTTGTAGCAGGCTGTGGTAAAAGCGCTGATAACGGCGGCGATAAAAAATCCGGCACAATCGGCTTCTCTGTTTCCACATTGAACAACCCATTCTTCGTAACTATGAAGGAAGGCGTTGAGGCTCAAGCTAAAGCGCTTGGTCTTAAAGTTAAAATCGTTGATGCTCAAAATGACCCTGCAAAACAAGCAAATGATATTTCCGACTTAATTGAAAGCGGCGTATCCGTATTGATCATCAACCCTGTAGACTCTGCAGCGATCTCTACTTCTGTAGAAGCAGCAAATGCTAAAAACATTCCTGTAATCACTGTTGACCGCTCTGCTGACAAAGGCAAAGTCGTTGCTCACATCGCTTCCGATAACGTAAAAGGCGGCGAAATGGCAGCTCAACTAATCGTTGATAAAGTTGGCAAAGCTGCAAAAGTAGCTGAAATCGAAGGTATCCCTGGTGCTTCCGCAACTCGTGAACGTGGCCAAGGTTTCCACAACGTAGCTGACAAAGACTTAACAGTAGTAGCAAAACAAAGTGCTGACTTCGACCGCACAAAAGGTTTGAACGTAGCAACAAATATCTTGCAAGCTAACCCAGACGTACAAGCTATCTTCGCTCATAACGACGAAATGGCATTGGGCGCTATCCAAGCAGCTAAATCCGCAGGCAAAACAATCTTCATCGTAGGCTTTGACGGTACTGCTGATGCAGACAAAGCTGTTAAAGACGGCACATTGGCTGCAACAATTGCTCAACAACCAGACCAAATGGGTAAAATCGCTATTGATACAGCTCAAAAAGTTATCAAAGGCGAAGCTGTAGAAGCTAAAATTCCTGTAGATCTTAAAGTTGTTACAAAATAATTGTATATAGAAACTGGGTACAGAAAAAGAGTCGCACCGTTTGGAGCGACTCTTTTTTAATTGCTAAATTATAGAACATTAGGAGATAGGGGCTCGAATACATCCCCTTCTACAAAATAGAACAGGCCTGTTCTATTTTGTAGGAACCCTATATATCCTTTCTGTGAATTAGTACAGGCCTGTTCTATTTTTTTAGTACCCCTATATACCCTTTCCGAGAATTAGTACAGGCCTGTTCTATTTTTTTAGTACCCTATATACCCTTTATGAGAATTAGTACAGGCCTGTTCTATTTTTTTAGTACCCCTATATACCCTTTATGAGAATTAGTACAGGCCTGTTCTAATTCTGAAACTACATATATAAGCTACTTTGAAATTGGTACAGGCGTGTACTAATTTATAAAATATATAGCTATTATATGCCTACTTCAATAATTTTTTAGATTTATGCAATATAAACTAAATTTCTTTAGGTTCTCGCTCAAGAAAAACTTTGAAAAACTCAATAAACTTGGGTAAATACGTTTGGTCTAAGCTTTCAATAGTCATCTTACACTCGTAATTATACTCACATATAGCAACATTGATGTTAAGACCACCTTTGGAATCTAATGTAAATGTAAGTTTATTGCCACCGCTACTCAGATAATGGCGAAAACTCGCTTTTCCTTTACAAGTTTGATTCATGTCGACAAGCTCATTATAACCTCTATGTATCCCCCACCAATCACCGGTATCAATGATAGCTGAGCAACAATGATTCCCTTGTTTGATATAAATACCAAAGGCTCCAAAAGGAGATAGTTGTGTATCCATATCAAATGCTATTGTTAAACTAGATTCATTTACAATTTCATACATTATCATTACTCTCCGTAAACAACTTTATATTATTTATTATAGCATCCAATCTAAAAGCTAATAAACTCAGATAATCTGAGTTGTAACTACATCCATAGAAAGGTTTTTTCTTATGCTATAATGAGCATATATAAAACTCAAAGGAAAGGAGGATTCACATGGAGTATGTATTACTCAACAAGGATACCCCTCTCTTGCAGTTTTGCATCGAGAGGCACGAAGATGTTGTCAACTTAACCACATTGGTTCGCATGGATATTTCTGATTTAACAATCATAGATAATGCGACATTGCCAGTAAATATGCAACCTACCATAAAAGGACTAAAAAATTGGTTATTACAGCGTAAGATTCCAAATAATCGTGCATTTGTTGAGAATTTATTAGATGCCATTTCAGACACAGAGAATCCATATCGATATTTAGATGTAACCTATGGTCTATCCCTAAATGATACATATTGGGTAAAACCGACTCATTCCACTATTTCATGGTCAGATGTTAATTTATATGACAATCCATTTAGTGAAATTGTGTCAGGCATCGCTTTCACAGGCGAAGATAGTCATATACAAGGGATTGTGACGACCCCAGAATACACAACAAACGGTATGCTCCGTAAGTGTTGGCATCGTGAAAATGATGTCATTTATTTATATAAAGGTTCAACACCTCGCTATGCCAATGGAGGGCTTGAGGCACTCAGTGAAGTATATGCTAGTCAGATTGCAGCAGCTATGGGGTTAGCACATGTGGAATATAAACTCACTACATTCCACAACCAACTAGTTAGTGCGTGCCCTCTATTCACATCGGAACAGGTCGGATACATGCCTATTTCTGGTCTCCTAAAAGAAACGATATCTCGTGACGAACTTATGTTATATGACACACAGCACGATATAGCTAGCTTGTACGGTATTATCCCATTTTCTGATATGATGATATTCGATGCACTCATTCATAATACTGACCGACATCTCAACAATTTTGGTGTTCTCATCGATAATGAAAGCAATCGTATCCTAGGTCCTGCACCTTTATTTGATCATGGAAATTCATTATTCTACAATATAACTAACGATGAATATACCGATTTAAATGGTGTGAAAGATATCAGTTTTTGGGGACTCTCCTTTGATACATTGGCAAAATTATATCTTCACGATTCGCACCGTGCCATGTTAACACCATTATTAGGATTTAAATTTAATCGTATCCCATCAGATATATTAACAGATGCAAAATTAGATATATTAGAATCCTATATCCAACAACGATCTGCTTATTTCATACGTTTACTCGATGAAAGATACATCAATTTCATGCATCCTAATATACCTCAACAATAGCAAAAGAGGCTGTCAACAATGACAGCCTCTTATTACATTTTGAACAACTCCTACTACAAAATAGAACAGGCCTGTTCTATTTTGTAGTACCCCTATATATCCTTTCTGAGAATTAGTACAGGCCTGTACTAATTCTGAAACCACATGTATAGGACGTTCTGAGATTAGAACATAAAGTTCACGTCTGTACGCCAGTAATCACCTAATTTATTACCGTCCATGTCTTTATTGCCGAAGCCATAGTAAGCACCGATGGATACATTTTGGAATGGTACGTAGTTTACATTAGCTACAAAGCCTTTAAAACCATTACGTACATGAGCAACGCCCTTAGTATCCACATAGTGTTGATTGTAGAAGCTATAGGCCGGTGCAAAGGCACTACTGAAGACAGGCGAGTTAGCTTCTTCATAGTAATATTGACCACGTACGCTATAAGTACGAGCTTTACTAATATTGTAATTACCATAACCTACACTAGCCATCCAAGCTTGGGAATTGGATACACCTGGTGCAGTAAGCCATTCGCCGAATACGTTCCAACGGTTAAAGTTCATGTTCGCGTTAAGGCCCCAAATATTTTTGTACGGGGAATCGATAAAGGATTTAACTTGTTTACCTGTAGCCGCATCAATGTCTTGACCTTGGTATAATTTACCATTATGGAAACGGCCATACATACCACCAAGGGTAATATGTTTGTTAAGTTTACCTTTCACTTCTAGCATAGCTGCAGAGATAGTGTTTTCCTTATTTTGGTACGTACCTGCACCACCCCACCAGTAACCATAGCTAGCGGATACATCTAGCTTACCATGTTTATACATGAGGCGCGCCCCATCGATGAGGTCATCATACATGAGCCCTAGTGCAGGCGTATAGAGTTGGCGACCTACGCGCAATGTTGTGTCTTTACCAAAATGATGATCTACATAGGCAAGATTTACCTGAGCTATATTAGCATTGCTATTGCCGAGCTCACCGGAACCTTGTACACGGACAACGGCATCGGTTTTATCATTGACCTTAGCATTAAAAATCACACGCGCCCGATAATCAAAGGCGGAATGCTTTCCATAAGCATACGCATCATTTTTCAATTGGCTGCCGCGATAACGTAAACGGTAATTACCGGTTACCTTTACATTGCCCACTTGATCTTCTAATTTTGCTACACGCACGCCCAATGTATTGAGTTCATTACTAAATTCATCGGCCAAGCGATTGATCATAGCTTGTTGTTCTGCATTAGCGCGGTCTTGATTCGCCATGGCTTTCGCTACCATTTGAGCCATTTCATAGCGTGTAATATCTTTATTGCCTTTGAAAGTCCCATCTGGATAACCATTAATAATACCGGCAGATGCCAATTGTTCTACTGATTGATAGGCCCAACTAGAAGGCTCTACATCACTAAATGGATTGGCTGCATAGGCACTGACAGAACCCAATACAAAACAAGAAACTAAACTTGCTACTAATTTTTTATTCATAGAGATAACCCACTCTCATCTATACACAAACAAAATATATGACTCTATATTCTCTACACCGCATCATCATACTATATAACATGCGATACACGTATTAAAGATACCACCTATTCATGAGGTGTTGTATAGTTAATATCTTGTGCCTTGTAGCTTTCACCATGAGCCAATACATGAACGATGGTTTCCAATGTGGCACGTACAGTTTCAACAGCCATGCTAGGTTGATTTGGTTTATCCACCACTTGAGATGGCAAATATGGAATGTGCATGAAGCCCGCCTTAATATTGCCCTTTTGTGCCGCATAATGGCACACACCATACATCAAATGATTGCATACAAACGTACCAGCCGTATTAGAAACTTTTGCAGGAATGCTCGCTTGATGCAATGCATTGACGATGTTTTTAATAGGTAATGTAGCAAAGTACGCACTAGGCCCATCAGCTACGATTGGCTCATCCTCTGGTTGGTTGCCTGCATTGTCTGGAATGCGGAAGTCATCGCAGTTAATAGCAACTCGTTCTACCGTAATATCTGGACGGCCCCCTGCTTGACCTACACATAGAATAAAGTCTGGTTGGCATTTTTCAGCAGCTGCTTTCACAGTATCAACAGAAGTATAACGTACAGTTGGCACAATTTGAGTTACCACCTTGTAATCGCCATCAGTATAACCATCCATCGTTTTTACAGCTTCCCATGCAGGATTAATAGGTTCGCCACCAAATGGATCAAATCCAGTAATTAAAATAGTTTTCATCATAACACCTCATAAGGATATTTCAAAAGATTGTTCATCCACAGAACAAGGTCTTAAATAAAATAGTACATCAATAGGATGTTCAACACGAGCATAATCAATGCAATTGGAAGTTGAGCTTTAATAACACCGTATTGATCACGCATTTCAAGAAGTGCTACCGGTACAATGTTAAAGTTGGCAGCCATAGGTGTCATCAAGGTACCGCAATAGCCAGCAAGCATTGCGATAGCACCAATAGCAGCTGGGTTTGCACCATGAGCTACAACGAGCATTGGAACACCGATAGCACTTGTAATCATCGCAAAGGCTGCAAAAGCGTTACCCATGATCATTGTGAAGATGACCATACCGATGCAGTATGCTACAACTACGAGGAATACATTATCTGCAGGCACAACACTAGCTACAGCACTGGAGATAATTTTACCAACGCCAGCCAAATTAAATAGATAGCCTAGGGCCGCTAATAATTGGGACAAGATAGCAGTCCAACCGATAGCATCGATAAGACGACGACCTTCATGGAAACCTTGGTTAAATGAACCCTTAGTGATGTAAAGAGCAGCGCACATTGCAATGATAGCCGCAATACCAAGACCTACAAGAGCGCCTAATTTAGTAAAGAAGCCAATGATAAATGTGATGATACCAACAAGCAACGCTGGTACGAAAATAACATTACCAATACGAACTGCTTCGCCTTTTTTGAATTCAATAGGAGATTCAAAGTAATGACCTTTGCCGAGTTGTTTTACCAAGACGATAGCAGCCATGGCGATAACGAGCCAGCCATTGATTTCCTTTGATAGATAAGAACCAAAGATAAAGGACACGCTGTACAAGAGCCAGAATAAACCTGTACCGATACGATATTTATGTTCTTTATCTAAAAATGATTGAATGGCAAAGATAAATAGAATAATCCCTACGAGAAGATATACATAATCTAAGGGCTGCATTTTATAGATAAGTTCTAACATATTATTCAGCCTCCTTCTTTAATTCTTCTGGTGTAACAAGGATATTAAATTCATTAGGTACTAATTTACCAGCTTTCATATCCTCTTCGTCACGAGCTACAGAGGCTTGAATTGTTTTATCAAAGATAATAAAGCGAATGAAGTTAACGATATAGGCACAAACAGCAGTTGGCAATCCGTATAACACCATATCTGTTAACTCTACAGAATAGCCTAATTGTTCCATAACGCCTTTGATAAGCAATAACCCACCAGCAGCAAGGAACAAGTTTTGACCGAAGAAATTGCCTGTATTATCTGCAGAAGCGGCTATACCACGCACCTTATCAAGAGTCCGTTGAGATACTGGGCGACCTTGAGCTACTGCAGCTTCACTCATAGGTGCGATCAACGGACGTACCATGGCAACCATACCGGACATGTTAATACCAAAAGCTACAGTTACTTGGCGCACAAATAAGTAAATCATAAAGATACGACCAGCCGTAGCAGCGTTGATCTTGCCGATCAAAATTTCTGCCCGTTCACGTAAGCCATGACGTTCCATAAGACCAATAACAGGTAAAATCAAAATAAATAATGACATATAACGATTTTTAACGAAAGCCTCCCCAATGGCACCAACGATATCGTTGATACTGAGACCACCTGCAAGGCCCGTTACAAAACCTGCGGCTACGACAACTAACAAGGCATTAAAGCGCAGCATCAGACCGATGACCATCACTAAAATACCAGATAAGACTAACATAGTCTCACATCCTTTCAATAAACCATCTACCATTCAAAATGAACGCATAGATATGACATACATGTATATATTATATATCCAAATGTAAAAAACCTGTACTATCTTGTACAAAAAAATACACCTCATGAGGAATATCCTTACGAGGTGCTTGTATTAGTTATATCAAGTCTTTTTTAAACAATACCGTTGTATGTTGTTTTCCTCTAAAATGTACTTGATCATAAGCTTTAAATCCAAAGGATTCATACATCTTAGGCAACCATGGGTGCTCTTTAGCCGTACCCAATGTAACAGCTGGTGTCTTAAATTGAGTTTTTAACAACTCTTCTGCATAACCAAGTGTTTCCCGTGCATAGCCTTTGCCTTTGAAAGCTGGTGCTGTTACGAAATGGGCAATATGTGGAAATTTATCCGGTGTAGAGTATTTAACCCATGGCATGCAGAATGTAATAGAGCTCACTAATTGTCCGTCAATATACAATCCATATACAGGATAGTTTTCAATCCACTCTTTAGATTCTTCTTCGGTAAAATCGATGGCATCAAAAGTGATTGGAAAATCTTTAATAGCTGCATAACCATCAATTAAAACCTTATGGTATTCCGCTGTATCTTCTACTGTTAATTGTCTGAATTCTTTCATTGTCTTGCCCTCATTTTATATCTTTATCAAACTACTGTTTTTATATTTTATACATATATTCTGTATATTTATTATCACGAATGTAATTATACTACTATATGTATCTAAATGCAATAATTCTACATAAATATTTGATGAAGTTTCATAATCTTTATAATAAAACAAAAACAGGATGCATCACGAGGATACATCCTGTTTTGGAGCTTTCACAAGCTCGAGGGGAAGTTATAGTCAATGTATTATTGGCTAATACGGGAACCATATACGTCGCGTTGGTTTTTAGGTTCGTTGTTAACGCGAACACGTTCTGTTTTATGACGGTCATTATCGCCACCAGAAATACGGTCAACACGGTAATGGTTAAGACGAATATTTTGTAATTCAGGTTGGAATTCGTCCATAGCACGACGCATGTTATCATCGATAGGTGCACCGTTTTGAAGAGCACGGTACAACATAGTTGCGAATTCGTAACGAGTCATTGTTGCATCGCCTTTGAATGTGCCATCAGGGTAACCAACAAGGATACCATTACCAGCCAATTGGCTAATGTATTGGTAAGCCCAGTGATTGCGAGGAACATCTGGGAATTCAGCAGTTTTGCTAGGATCGATTGCATGTGGATTTAATACTTGTAACAAGTTATTGTATTTATTTTCAATATCTTGAAGACGTGCGTTCAATTCAGCAATTTCACGGCCCATAGCTACACGGGAACGAGATTCAGGTGCACGTTTGCCAAGGCGAATGGATACACCTGCATTTAATTGAGGATTACCATTACCTACTGTGCTACCGATGGAGAACATTGTGTCTTCATTAGGACGGTAGAAAGCACCCAATGCAGCAGAGTTAGCATTATGGTAGTGACCATAACCAGCAGCTACTGTCCATTTATCATCTGGGTTGAAGTCTAATGGATGTAACGCAGCCAATGCAGCAGAACCTGCACCTACTTTGTTAACGCGTTGTTCTACATCGCCTACACGGTTAGTCAAGTTAGTAATATTATTATTGATTTGACCTGGTACTGTATTATCGATTTGACGTTGTAATTCATTAGCGACGGAGTACAATTGGCTACCGTTTACAGCGTCTGTAGAAGTTGCAGAAAGACGACCGGCCGCTACATTATGAATTTGGCGTTCTTGGCCAGCAGCACCTACAGATACGGAGCCCGTAGGATTAGCACCAGCAAATGTTACAACTTGTGCGCTATTGGATGGCAATCTATAGCTACCAAAACCTTGGGCTGCACTTGTTACGGAACCTGCGCCGATAGCAACGGAATTCTCATGAGTTGCACGTGCGCTATCACCTAGTGCCAATGTATTTCTTTCAGAAGCTATAGCATCAGAACCAAATACATTAGAACGAACACCAGTAGCTTGTGCACCAGCACCAAAAGCTTGTGCATGGTTAGCAGTGGCTTGCGCAGAGGAACCAATAGCAGTAGAGTGATTATCTAATGCCCATGCACCAGAACCAATTGCATTAGATTTGTATCCAACAGCACGACTTTCATAACCAACAGCTACGGCACGATCTGCACCATCTTGACGAGCAGACAATTTGCCAGCCAATTGAGCATCTGTAGCGACATTAGGATTAGCAACAAAATCACCTGCTTGTGCACGTGTACCGATTGCTACAGTTCCAACGCGATTAGCAGTCGCAGTATTGCCAATAGCAGTTGCATTGCTTAATGTTGCTTGAGATTTGCTACCAATAGCAATTGCTGCATCACCACTGACAGTATTAGAATTACCAACAGCTACAGAGTTAGCGCCATAAGAGCCAGCTTGACGTGTAGCACTATCCGCTTCATTATCGCTTGTACGATCTCGGAAAGAATGGTCTGCAATAGATACTGTATTGCCTACACCAAAAGCTGTTGCATTTTCTGCACCACCAGCGATTTTATTTTGTACACCAACAGCAGCAGAACGATTTGCTGCAGTAGTTGGATCAACACGATGGGAATCTGTTGGTGCTGCTGCTGCTTGGAATTCACCTACAATATTGTTATAGCCATAAGCTACTGTTTGATTACCATTTGCTTCATTTGTGTCACCAAATACTTGTGCATAATGGCCAAATGCTGCATTGCCATCACCAAAAGCGTTAGCATCTTGTCCATTTACATAGTTTTGGTTACCAAATGCACTAGTAGAACCAGATGTGCTGCGCACTTCATTTTGTTGGCCTACTGCAATATTACCTGAACCTGTTACTACAGTTGTTGGTACTGTCACATTGCTGGATACTGGTGTATCACTAGTTACAATTAAACCATCAGCAGCATTAATTGATGCCGCACTAACAGGAGCAACTGCGGATATACCAACAGCTGCTGTAGCAGCCAATACTGCAAATGCTAATTTTTTGGAATGTTTGTTTTCTCTCATCTTACACCCTCACTAAATTAAAATCCTTAACAATATACAATACAATTTTTCAGCCTCTCTATTCGCCTCTCTCTTTAGCCTAACCTAAACATATTTTTTCTCTCTATCTCTAAATAGTTATGTTTGAGTTAGTTTAAGAAAAATTTATATTGTTAATTACTTGCATAGCATATCAAAATTTTACGATATGCACAAGACTTTTTTCCATATAAAGTTCATTAATAACACTTCATATACATCAAAAATAGCTTGATTGCCATTGTTCTATACCCTATTGATATGCTCATCAATTTTTATGATGAGCTTTAAAATCAGAATATTTTGTGCCCTTTTCACATGATACATCAATTTACTTATAAATAATCAATATTTTAATAAGCACAGTAAATCGCAAACGCATCTCCCCCACTATATTTTCATGAACTAATTATGAATATTAGATATTTCTATTCATTTACGATACTGAATAATTAGTTGTTTCTATGTATTTTTAAATATATTTTAATATTAATCCGAACATTATCTCAACCACATCAAATCTCTATTTTCAAACAAACCATAAACTGTCTTTTCCCTTTCATTTTCACTAACCTTCCATAAGCACTTAATTACGAAAATCATATACAGAATTATTAATTTACATTTATATACATACAGGATATAATCAAGATAAACACTATATATCTTATTTCGTAATATATAAAGGAGAGGATATTATGGAAAAAGTAAACCAACGTGGAAAGTATTTATTCATTGCTGGTATTATTAGTTTAATTATTGCCATCGTAATCTTATTTGTCATTCCAGATCCATCAGCTAACAATGTGGAGATTGCAAAAAAAGCTACTAGTGCAATGCAAGCGGCACAAGAAATCTCTAAAAACAATCAAACAAGTATTTTAATGCATACAATTGGCATGGGCCTATTAGGTTTTGGTATCACTGGGACTGTGGGTGGTTTCATCCTAAAATCTTTTAAGAAAAAACAATAGAATATCTCATATAAAAAGGTGTTACTACATCCCCTATCGAAACAGTACCAACTGTTATCAATATAACGAGGATGTGTAACACCTTTTTATTATCTATTTGATTTATTATAAAAGAACCATCAAACCTATTTAACACGTTTCATAATTAGCAATGCCAATATAATCCCTAATGAGGATGTCACAAGTTGTGGCCAACTAGATACAAAGAGCATGGTATTTACAATCTTTGGTGGAAGTTGGAATAAAGAGAAAAACAACGAATATCCACCAAATAGAACGCCTGCTTTCACCAATGCAGCCACGATGATAAGTAAAAGTTTTGGTTTATGTTGCAACCAATGTGCGACTAATACATAGGCTGTCGTGCCTAATCCTGTAATAAAAATAAATGGTGGCAATGGCAACATACCTTGTAAATGTGCTACAACTGGCGCAACCCAGGCAATAACTAAGCCATTTTTCCAACCATAGCGCCATGTGGCTAACACAAATGTAGCCGATGTAATGGAACCGATAAGAAACATACTGATCTGATTTGGAATAAATGGAAACATAAGACGCAAACTTTGCGTTAACAAGGCTACGGCCAACAAAAGGCCGGTGCCTGTAATAGATTTTGTAGACATAAGAACCTCCACTTATACGATATAAATTTTACAAGAGGTACTTACCTCAAACAAATAGATTAAGCTTTCACAAAGAACAGACGCACTCGATCATATACCCAGTTATAAACATAGGTGTACACCAAGATAATCAATGTCATAGAAATATCCGTAATGAAAGCCATCCACAGGGTGATACTCATCATATACATAATCATTGGCACCGTAGCCGCCAATAATAGACCTTCAAACAATACAGCATGAATCGTGCGAATTACAGGACCTCGTGCCAATCGATCACCTGGTACTAATTTATCAAAGATCCAGTTAAATATGAAATTCCATATGACTGCAGTCAACGAAATTAATATCATCAACAACAATGGTTGCCCCTCATGAGGAATAAATTCAATGACTAGCATCCCGATTAAAATCGCACCCAGTTCAAATATTACTGATTGTATCGTACGTTCAAGAATAGACATATATACCTCGCGTTTATATGCAACCTCTATATGCGTTATTATAACACAATCTAGAGGTTCATTTTAGGTATGAAAAAGCCCTAATATATCTATCGAGCGACTTGCGAAGAACTGGAGCGCAGAGAGATATATTAGGGCTTTAAAACTAGCCTAAAAGTGGCATTACGAACTGGATCCATGGAATCCCCACTACGATAAAAATCGCGAGGTAGATAATCCCAAAGATAGCGCCTAATTTCCAGAATTCAGGACCTTTGTTATAGCCACTAGCAAACCAAATTGGGCTGTGACCAGTACCATATGGTGTAAGGATACCCATAATACCCATTGGTACTAACAGAATTAACATAACTTGAGCTGGATCAACACCAGGAATTTGAAGAATTAGAGTAGCAAACAAGCCTACCATAGCTGTTACATAAGCAGTGCCAGAAGCAAAGAAGTAACGAAGTAAGCAGAATGCTAATAACAAACCAAGAACTGCCATTGTAGGATCTAAAGAAACCAAAGAACCACCAGCAGATTTAGCAAGCCATTCTAAGAAGCCTACGTTTTTAAGGCCAGAAGCCATCGGTACGAGTGTAGCAAACCAAGTCAAAACATTCCATGCTGGTTTGTTAGCAAGGAAGTCTTGCCATGTCATAATCTTTGTGAAAATCATTAAGATAATAACGATCAAAGCTGTTGTTGTAGGGTTTACTTTGAATGTAGAAGCACCAATCCACAACACAAGAGCCAATACAGAAATCAAGGCCATGAAGATTTCACTGCGTGTCATGGAACCTAGTTTCTTATACTCATCCTTTGCCCAGGCTGCAATTTCAGGGGAACCTTTCACCTCTGGCTTGCAGAATACATAGGTCAACAACGGAGTGATAATGAACAAGATAAGGCCTACTGGCAAGAATGCGAGGAACCATGTGCCCCAGTTCGCCGCTACGATACCAGATTTAGCAGACAATTCTAGAGCCAATGGGTTTGGCGCTGCACCAGTCAAGAAGATAGAGCTAGACACACATGTAGTTGCCAACGCTACCCAGTTCAAATAGGAACCAATTTTACGAGGGTTCTTATCTGGATAGGAATCAAACATCGGACAAATACTAGATACGATTGGGTAAATCGTACCACCAGAACGAGCCGCATTACTTGGAATAAATGGAGCCAACACAAGGTCAGTAATAGCGATGGCATAACCAAGACCTAAGGAAGACTTACCAAGCTTTGCTACGAGGAACAAAGCAATCCGACGACCAAGGCCAGAGTTTTCATAACCAATACCAATCATGAAGGCTGCAAAGATCAACCATACGATAGCATTAGAGAAACCACTGAGGCCCCAGCTGATAGCTTGCGCATCAGTAATCGCCTTAGCGACACCGGTTGCTTTATCTACCACAGGGGCAGGACCAACCTTAAACAACATAGATACGGTAACAGCAATGATACCGATAAAAGCTGGTGGCATTGGTTCTAAAATCAAACCTACCACAAGGCCTGCGAAAATACTTACATAAATCCAAGAATTTGCGCTAAGACCTTCAGGAGCACCGATGAGCCATACAAGAATAGCTACTACAAGCGGTGCGAATAATTTCCAATTCAACTTCATTAGAAACTCTCCTTACTACTTCAAAACAAAAATTGCAAAAAAATGCCTATTTAGTATATCAAAAATTTTAATAAGATGATATAAACTTAATCATAATACTTATTAATTGATAATAAACTTTTAGTAATAAATTTCATCCTACTAGATAATTTTAAATTTATGCAATATAATATATATCTAAAATTGTTAATTCACCTAATTTTACTGAAAGGATTTAAATGAAACCATTCATACACTATATAAAACCTTTATGGTTTCCTGTCATCATCGTATCGGTCCTTTCGTTACTCACTGTAGCAGGCACATTATATATACCAACATTGACGGCAACCATCATCAATGATGGTGTCCTTAAAGGCGACCTAGAGATGATTACCACCTCTAGCATGAACATGCTTGTTGTGGCATTACTAACCGTCCTATCCGCTATTCTAGGTGTTGCTATGAGTGCTCATATTTCAGCATCTGTAGGCAAGATATTGCGTGACGATCTAGTAAAAGCATTACAATACTTTTCACTCCGGGACTTTACACACTTTGGTACTGGCACCATCTTGATGCGCACAAGCCGAGACGTAGAAAAAATTCAATCTGTTCTCGGGGAAGGTTTAAATATGATCCTCCCTATGCCACTCATGATTTGCGTCGGTCTAGGACTTACCTTCTATAAGAGCTGGCAACTAGGTCTCGTCATCCTTGCCGTTATGGCTTGCATGATATTTACCATTATCTTTATTGAAAGTCGCGTCTTACCAATTATCAAAGCTATTCAATTAAAACTAGATGATATCACCGATATGGTTCGAGATCATATCGTAGGTATGCCTGTTATCAGAGCTTTCAACAGAAAAATCTACGAAAACGACAAGAAAATTGTTATTTTTACAGAATCCGCCCAACTGAACAAAAAACTGCGCCAAACCTTTGCCATCGGGTTACCGACGATACTCATTCTATTTAATATGAGTACCGTTGCTATTCTCTGGCTCGGCGGCTACAACGTCAGCATGGGTTCCCTACAAGTAGGTGACATCATGGCCGTTATCGAGTATGCAAACCTCATCCTATTGAGTATGCTCATGGCCATATTCGTAATCATCGACATCCCGGAAGCTATCGTGTGTTACGCTCGTATTCGTGAGTTGTTAGAACACGAAAATACAGATTCATTCCCTGAACCATATGCTAGTAGTATGACAAATTCAATTTCTCAATCTACTAAGTATTCTACTAATCAAGGAAGCTACCAAAACTCTACAGGAACAGAAACAGAAACCTTAACCTCAACCTCAACCGATAATACACCACTTCTGGAATTCCGTAACGTTACCTTCCGTTACGACAATGCTGAGTCCCCTGCGCTGGAAAATATCTCCTTTACGGTATATCATGGCGAGACGTTAGCGATTATGGGCGATATCGGTTCTGGTAAAAGTACAATCACCAATCTTATCCCTCGCCTCTTCTCTATTGAATCTGGAGATATTCTCTTTAAAGGTAAGTCCATTTATGAGTGGAATGTAGATGACTTGCGTGCCCGGATCGGTTATGTACCACAACGAGCTTATTTATTTACTGGTACAGTAGATATGAACGTACGATATGGTGCAGCACCAAATCAGGAAATTACCGCTCAAGATGTAGAAAATGCATGTCGTCTATCCAAGGCAGATGAATTTATCGACCGTCTTGAAGGTGGTTACCAACATATGGTCGCTCAAGGGGGCACTAATCTATCAGGTGGTCAGCGACAACGCCTTGCTATGGCTAGAGCCTTAGTGCGTAAACCTGATTTATTCATATTCGACGATAGCTTCTCTGCTCTCGATGGTACCACAGAACGTGCTGTTCGCAGTGCATTATACGAAGAATTGCAAAAGGATAATCGCCCTGCTCTCATTTCTGTAGAACAAAAGGTAAGTGCTGCTAAAAAAGCAGACCATATTCTAATCATCAACAGAGGTCAAGTTGCAGGATATGGCACACATGATGAGCTAGCAACTACCTCTACTGTATATCAACAAATTTTAGCATCTCAGGAGGTGACAGCATGAGCCCATTACGTCGTTTCCTAATAGAATCTAAAAGCCAATGGGGTTGGCTCGCACTGCTTATCCTAGCACTTATTACAGCTGCTATGTTTGAGGTATCTGCTCCGGTGTTACTTGGCAAGGTCGTAGATGCTATTGTTAGTGGATTACAAACAGATCAAGATATCAATACTATCTTTGCCTCTATTGATACAATCATCCTCTGGCTCATTGCCATCTATAGTGGACATGCCTTATTCACCTACTTTGGGGAATACATGATGGCCTCTATCGGTTCAAAAACAGTACTCGCTTTACGTACACGCATGAGTACTCATTTATACTCATTGCCTATCGAGTACTTTCACGATCACCAGCGAGGTGATTTACTAAGCCGTCTCACCTCTGACTTAGATACTGTAGCAGAAACAATAGGCCGAGGCGTGCCAGGCCTTGTATCTGCCATTATCGGCATTATTGGTGCTACTGCAATGATGCTGTGGATTAGCCCTATACTAGGCATCTCTATCATCGCTATTATATTCATAGGTATCGTATGTTTAACATGGTTATCTAAACGAGCGCGTCGCATCTATCTCAAAAACCAAAGTGCTCTAGGTGCTTTCAATTGTGGTATAGAGGAAATCGTAGTAGGAAAACCGCTTATCCAAACCTTTGGACTAGAAGAAACCACTACTCATCAAGTAAACATACTTAACGAGAATCTCTTTAAAAGTATGCGAAATGCTGCTTTCACAAGTCAACTAGTAGAACCGCTCGTTAAATTTCTAAATCAAATCACCTATTGCCTCGTTGCCATTCAAGGGGGGCTCATGGTATTACGTGGTTCTATTTCCATTGGTGATATCCAAGCCTTCTTCCTCTATGTCGGTCAAGTTTCGGACCCTCTATCCCGCAGTTCCTATATCCTCACAAAATTCCAAGAAACTGCGGCGGCCTTGGGCCGTATTTACGAGGTTATTGATACACCATCCGAAATCGATACGGGTAAGAAAACGCTAGCTAATACATCAACACATCCAGGCACTATCGACTTTGAACATGTTGATTTTGGCTATACGCCGTCCAATGTGTTTATGAAGGATATCAATATCCATATTCCTGGCGGTTCCATGGTGGCCATCGTAGGCCCTACAGGTGCTGGTAAGTCCACCTTGGTAAACCTTATCATGCGCTTCTATGACATTATGAGTGGCCGCATCACCATCGACGGCGTCGACATTCGCGATGTATCTCGTGAAAGCTTACATAATACGGTAGGCATGGTATTGCAAGATGCATGGATTTTCACAGGCACTATTGCTGATAACATCGGCTACGGTAGGCCAAATGCTACTCGTCAGGAAATCGAATATGTAGCAAAGCTTGCCATGGCAGATCACTTTATCCGTACCTTGCCAAATGGTTATGATACAGTGCTCAAACAAGGTGGTGATGACCTATCTCAAGGTCAACGCCAATTAATCACCATCGCTCGTGCCTTCTTGGCAGATCCTAGTATTCTCATCCTCGACGAAGCAACGGCTAACGTCGACACGCGTACAGAAGTAGAGGTTCAAAAAGCGATGAACACACTTCTCAAAGGACGTACAAGTATCGTTATTGCCCATCGCTTGTCTACAATCAAAAATGCAGACTTCCTACTCGTAGTTGAAAATGGTACCATTGTGGAACAAGGGACACATCACGAACTGATAGAGCATGGTGGTCACTATAAAGAACTATACGAAAACTATGTGGCAGGAATAAGTATGTAAACTTCATATAGCAATTAACAATGAATGAAGGAATTATCTATAACTTTTTGTGAAAAATGATATTCCCAACTTAATAAATATATACTTTATCAACCTCTATATTAATCATTTCTTTAATATACTCTGATATAAATATTAGTACTAAAATAAAGATGTTACCAACCTTTCCAAATCCGGTAATGGAAAGGAGGTGCATTATGCGTAGTACGTTTGTTTCTCTTCTCTTAGCAGTCATGATAAATATAATTTCTTATTATATTTGTAAATGGTTAGACTTGCTATTTTTGTTAATTGGTAACTAGCCTCGGGTTGTTCCGTAAAAACAAAAGAACCACTGATAAGCTGCAACTTATCAGTGGTTCTCTTATTTGTGCATATGCATAGCACGTTTCTCTAGTAAAAGTATATCATGAACCTATCTAGAGAACAAGTAGAACACCAAGATACTTTATTTCGATTTAGTATCCCTTCTTATTCACCTTTTGGTACGAACCATAGGCCATTGTTATTTTTTTCCATGTAGTCTTTGAATTCTTGAGAGTGATAAGCTGCTACAATGTCTTTTGCCCATTGTGCATCTTTGTTTTTCTCATTAACTACGAGTTGTAATAACCATTGTGGCAATACGTCTTCATTTGCCAATGCAGATTTAGGATCAATTTTTGCATTATAAATAATAGCGCCTGTAATAACGATATAATCGAAGTCAGTACGTACAGAAGGAATTGTAAGGGATTTCATTTCTGTAAATTTAAGATGTTTAGGATTTTCAATAATATCTGCTTGAGTTACTGTTGCTAAATCTTTGTTAGGATCAAGCTTAATCCAACCGATTTTTTGCAATAACGCATAAGCACGAGCCATGTTGGATGCATCATTAGGTACAGCAATAGTGTCGCCATCTGCCACTTGATCTAAAGATGTTTTAGAACCACTAAAGATACCTGCTGGTACTGTTGGAATTGGTGTTAATGCTACAAGATGACCATTTTGTTTTTCGTTAAAGTTTTTCATGTATGCTGTATGTTGTTCAACGTTAAAGTCAACCTCACCATCGCTTAACACTTGGTCAGCTTGTACCAAATCAGACATATCTACGCCTTTAAAGGTATAGCCTTGTTTCTCCAAAATTGGTTTTACACCTTTTTCAAACAATTCAGAGTAAGGACCCTGAGATTTACTATAAGTTAATTCTTTTTTAGCACCATTATCGCTATTATTAGAACCGCAGCCTGCGATAAAAGCTACGCTAAATACTAATGCCGCACCAAGGGCAAGAAGCTTTTTAAATTTCATAGTATTTTCTCCTATACTTTCACAATCAATATAACTAAAATCTATTTCATCAAATTAGGAACGACGCGCACGACGGGCAAAGTAGTTCCCTATAGTTTGAATAATTTGTACAAAAATAATGAGAATAATAACGGTAAACAACATCAATGGGAAGTTTAACCGTTCATATCCATAGGTAAGCGCCAAATCACCTACGCCGCCAGCGCCAATGGCACCAGCCATAGCAGTAGCACCGATAAGACCAATAGTACCAGTCGTAATCGATAAGATAAGAGATCCTTTTGCCTCAGGCAACAAGAAATGCCAAATCACTTCAAAATGAGAGGCCCCCATCGATTGCGCAGCCTCGATAATGCCTTTATTAACCTCTAAAATAGAGTTTTCAAAGAGTCGAGCAAGATAAGGCGCAATAAATATAACAAGCGGTACGATGGCCGCTGTTGTACCAACACGCGTTCCTACAATCATCTTTGTGAGCGGCAATATAAATACCATTAAGATGATGAACGGCACAGAGCGCACAATATTAACAATAGTATTCGTAATCGTATAGACAATACTGTTTTTCACGATACCATTTGGATTTGTTACCACTAAGGTAACCGCAATAATCAGCCCTAGTACGGTGCCAATGAACAGGGATAAGAACACCATATATAGGGTTTGCTCTGCTGCTAATAATAGTTGTGAACCGGGAACGCCAAGTTCTTGCATAAAGAAATCCATTATAGTGTCACCTCCTGCCATTCAATACCTTGACCGATAAGATATTCTTTCACCTTACCAACCTCGATATCATCACCGATAAACTGAACAATAAAAATGCCCAACACGGTGTGTTCCAATTCAGTTACCGTCGCAAATAATACGCTCGTTTCTAAATCATAGGTTTTATTAATATGATATAGCACATTATCGGTTGTATTATTACCAAGGAAGTGCATCTTTAAAATTGTATATGGCCGCTTATCACAAGCCAATGTATGTTTCACAGCCGGTGGAATTTCATCAGGAATAACGGTTCGAACGAATCGTTTCGTAGTATCATGCTTAGGTTTGCTAAACACATCTAATACGGAACCACTTTCGATGAGTTTCCCATGTTCCATAACTACGACGCGATTACAGATTTTTTGAATCACATCAATTTCATGGGTTACGATAACCACAGTGACACCTAACTCGCGATTAACCCGTTCCAACAGTTGAAGTATGGACTCAGTTGTATCTGGATCTAATGCACTCGTTGCTTCATCACAAAGCAATATGGATGGATCTGTAGCTAATGCACGGGCAATACCAACGCGTTGTTTTTGACCACCAGATAATTCTCCAGGATATGCATTTGCTTTATCGCCCAAATCAACAAAGTCTAATAAGGTTTTAACTTTTTTATCAATGTCGGATTTTGGCACCTTATTAAGAATTAACGGGATAGCCACATTATCATACACAGATTTAGCATTCAACAAATTGAACTGTTGAAACACCATACCGATGCGCTTACGAACCTTTCTAAGCTCATTAAAACTTAAACCATTGATATTCACACCATCTATTTCAACATGACCAGAGGTAGGTACCTCTAAGGCATTAATCATGCGAAGCAGTGTAGATTTACCAGCTCCACTAAAGCCAATAATGCCAAATATATCGCCTTTTTCTATGGTAAAGTTTACATCAGATAATGCAGTAACCTTTTGCTTATTAACGTCAAACTCTTTCGTTACATTTCGTATAGCAATCACTGTACCACCTCTTTCCCTATATATTAGTAGGAATTAATATTTTTCTAAAACATATCTTTAAAGTATGTTTTAATTGTATACTTAGATTACTACAATTTATAATGACTGTCAAACATAAAAAAGAACCTCAACACTAAATGAACTGCACCTCCAAAAATTGTGTCCAAATTTTGGGGTGCAGTTCAAAAAAGGTTGAGGTTCTTTTATTTATCTATATCGATTAAATAAGTACAATGATCCTAGTATAATTGGCGCTCCAATATAGAGTCCCATATTAGGATATTCTCCTAATAAAAAGGCTGCTACTACAGCTGCCACGATTGGCGAGATATACATAAAATTGGTTACATCCGAAACTTTTTCAGCATGTTCAAAGGCATAGCTCCAGAATACGAATCCTAATGCACTGGAAAAGAATGCTAGGTATACCATAGCAAGCTTCGCAGTAATTGGTGCGGCTCCAATCATTTCAATAGCATGATCTGCAAAAGGTAGTGCCATAATGGCACCTGTAAACATGGACCACATAGCGATAGTAATAGAGTTATAACCTTTCAGACTAAGCCCGCGATTTAGAATATTATAAACCGCAAACAGTATCATACCAGCCAACGTCCATATGGCCCCCATTGGAATGGTCAGAGTGGAATTCCAAAAAATAATAACGGCCACACCTATAAAAGCAGTTATGGTGAAGATCCAACCTATAGGGCGTATTTTGTCCTTATAGACTACCAATGCCATCAATGCTGTAGTCATCGGTGTCAAAGCCATAATAATACTAGATGTAGCGGCCGGTATTGTTCGTAATCCTTCATTAAAAACGACTTGGTAAACGAAGTTTCCTGTAGCCCCTAACAGAATATATAGGCCCCACTCACGCCAAGATGTAGGTATATGTAATCCCTTAAATACACCAATAATTAGCATAAGTATAGCACCACCTACAACCCTCGCTACCGAGAGTGTCAATGCATCTACTGATTGCAATGCTACTTTACCAAAAGGAAACGCCGTGGCCCAAACGGCAATGGTGGCAGATGCCCCTAAAATGGCTTTCATACGATTTGTCATTAGCATCTACCTTTCTACGTAATTCCATAATCAATACTATCTAAATATTACCATAATAACGCCCTACAATTCCAAGAAGATTCATCACAATATATCGAATACTTTCCATTTATTGATATAAGTTTTCATTATCTAAAGATAATATAAAAATAGTTCTTTCAAATATACACGTCCAAATAAAGCAAGTTAAGTACTTAACTTTCAATATGTTTATATAGTGTTTTCAATATCATTAAATTACAAATAACATCTATTCTTACGAAATTTGCATAGTATGTATTGAAAATCCATATCATTTATATATTGTGAGTTTTAGATAAACATTGTACACTAGATATATCAAAATCTATAGTTATATCCATTTATGGAGGTGCAAAATGCAACATACTGCATGGAAAGATTTTAACACAGGTGTGTGGGATAAAGCGATTGACGTACGCGACTTTATCCAAAGAAACTATGTTCCCTATGAAGGGGACGACTCCTTCCTAGTTGGTCCTACAGAACGTACTACAAAATTGTGGGACAAGGTAATGAAACTATACGAAGAAGAACGCGAAAAAGGTGGCATGCTTGATGCCGATACTTCCGTGGCAACACACATCACTGCGCATGCGCCAGGATATATCGACAAAGACCTTGAAACAATCGTCGGTTTACAAACTGATAAACCTCTAAAACGCGCTATGTTCCCTTATGGCGGCCTTCGTACAGCAAAATCTGCTATCGAAGAATACGGCTTTAAAATGGATCCTCAAACAGAGGACTTCTTCAAAAAGCACCGTAAAACGCACAATGACGGCGTATTCGATGTTTACACTCCAGAAATGCGTGCCGCTCGTACAGCACACATCGTAACTGGTTTGCCAGATGCATACAGCCGTGGCCGTATCATCGGTGACTATCGTCGTATCGCTCTATATGGTATCGACTACTTAATCGAAGAGAAAAATCAAGAATTCAATATCACTATGGGTGATATGCTTGAGGACATAATCCGAGATCGCGAAGAGATCAAAGAACAAATTCGTTCCTTGAAAGAATTGAAAGAAATGGCTGCATCCTATGGTTACGATATTTCCGAACCAGCTAAAGATGTTAAAGAAGCTATGCAATGGATTTACTTTGGCTATCTTGGCGCTATCAAAGAACAAAATGGTGCCGCTATGTCCATCGGCCGTAACTCTACATTCCTCGATATCTACGCTGAACGCGACCTTCGCAACGGCACATACACAGAAGAACAAATCCAAGAATTCGTAGATCATTTCATCATGAAATTGCGTATGGTTCGCTTTGCACGTATCCACGAATACAACAACTTGTTCACAGGCGACCCTGTTTGGACTACGGAATCTATCGGTGGTATGGGTACTGACGGCCGTACATTGGTTTCCAAAATGTCCTTCCGTTACCTACATACATTGACTAACCTTGGTCCTGCTCCAGAACCAAACCTCACTGTATTATGGTCCCCTCGCATGCCTATCGGCTTCCGCCGTTTCTGTGCGAAGTTATCTATCGAAACATCTTCTATCCAATACGAAAACGACGAATTGATGCGTCCTAACTCCGGTGATGACTATGCAATCGCTTGTTGCGTATCTCCAATGCGTATTGGTAAAGAAATGCAATTCTTCGGCGCTCGTTCTAACCTAGCAAAATGCTTGCTTTATGCAATCAACGGCGGCGTTGACGAAAAACTTAAGAAACAAATCGGTCCTAAATACCGTCCAATTACATCCGAATACTTAGACTTTGACGAAGTATGGGAAAAATTCGACGACATGATGGAATGGTTGGCAGGCGTATATGTAAACGCATTGAACATCATTCACTACATGCATGATAAATACGCTTATGAAAAACTAGAAATGGCATTGCATGACCGCAAGGTAACTCGCTGGTTCGCAACTGGCATTGCTGGTTTATCCGTAGTAGCTGACTCCTTGTCCGCTATTAAATACGCTAAGGTAAAACCTATTCGTGACGAAAACGGCATCGCTGTTGATTTCGAAATCGAAGGTGAATTCCCTAAATATGGTAACGATGACGATCGTGTAGATAGCTTGGCTTCCATGGTTGTATCCACATTTATGAACAAGGTTCGTAAACATCCTACATACCGTCAATCCGTTCCTACTATGAGCTTGTTAACAATTACTTCTAACGTAGTATATGGTACTGCAACAGGTTCCACACCAGACGGCCGTAAGGCTGGTCAAGCATTCGCTCCTGGTGCTAACCCTATGCATGGTCGTGACTCTCACGGTGCTGTAGCTTCGTTGTCTTCCGTTGCAAAAATGCCATGGCGCGATTGCTCTGACGGTATTTCCAATACCTTCTCCATCGTTCCAGACGCATTAGGTAAATCTGGTGAAACATTTGTATCCGTAGGCGATTTTGATATTGAGTTAGACCCTTCTCAATTGCCTAACAGCAATACAAACTTCGCTTGCAGCGAACCAAATGTTACTATAGAGGAAGATAAATAATCTTCCGCCGTATTGTATGCTTTCACCGGCATCAGTACTCATATTTTGGTTGAAAGGAGGAATACCCATGAGCAACCAACAACAAGTGGATAACTTGGTAGAATTATTGGATGGCTACTCCCAAAAGGGCGGTCACCACTTGAACGTTAACGTGTTCACTCGTGAAACATTGTTAGACGCTCAAAAACATCCTGAGTTGTATCCTCAATTGACTGTTCGTGTATCTGGTTATGCAGTACACTTCAACAAATTGACGAAACAACAACAAGATGAAGTTATTTCCCGTACATTCCATCAACAAATCTAATCGAGGTTTTCTATGACAGGACGTATTCATTCACTAGAAACGATGGGTACGGTTGATGGTCCAGGCATGCGCATGGTGGTATTTCTTCAAGGATGCCCCATGCGTTGTGCCTATTGCCATAATCCAGACACGTGGAATGAAGAAAGCCAAGAAGCTAAGTTTATGACCGTCGAAGAGATTTGGCAGCAATACGAACGTAACCGTCAGTTCTATACGAACGGTGGCATTACTGTCACAGGTGGGGAAGCATTGATGCAAATGGACTTTGTCATCGAGCTTTTCACATATTTTAGTGAAAGAAACGTCCATACCTGTTTAGATACAAGTGGAATTTGTTTTGATCCCCACCAAGAGGTGGCATACCGTAAGTTACTGAGCGTAACGAGTCTCGTCATTTTGGATATTAAGGACATCGATCCTACTGTCCACAAATGGCTAACCACACAGCCTTTAGAACCAATCCTTCAATTCGCAAAACTGACAGCTGATGTAAATGTGCCGATTTGGGTGCGTCACGTGGTAGTACCTACTATTACAGACAACGCAGATCGTCACTATAGGCTAGGCTTTTTCTTAGGCTCACTCCGCAACTTACAAGCCGTCGACTGTTTACCATATCATGTGATGGGTGTTGCTAAATACAAGGAATTAGGTATCACTTACCGCCTTGATGGCATCCCGGCCGCTACAAAGGATTTAGCTGCCAAAGCGAGCAAAACCGTTGTAGAAGGCATAAAAGCATATCGTAGACATTGGTGGTGTCCCATCAAAACACCAACTAATCATAATCAAGTTTGAGGATAACTACCTCCCTTGATATATATACTATATATATTAAAAACTTGATCTATGATCTAGCCCTAAACGAAAATAACCCCTGACCACACAACCGGTCAGGGGTTATTTGTCTATCTATTAAGATACCACATTAATAGGTTCACCTTTCAAAAAGGCTTGTACATTATCACGAATAATGCCTACCAAGCGTTGACGTGTTTCAAGGCCTTTCCATCCCATATGAGGTGTAATAATAACATTATCAAGTGTATATAAAGGGCTATCCTCTACTGGAGGTTCTACCTCTTGTACATCAAGGCCTGCACCTGCAATGCGTTTAGCCGCTAATGCTTCACAAAGGTCTGCTTCATTAATGAGTGCACCACGACCAGTATTAATGATGACTGCCGATGATTTCATCTTAGCGATTGTATCCTTATTAATCATATGTTTAGTTTGCTCATTCAATGGGCAATGTAAGGTAATATAATCACTATGTTCTAGTAATTCATCAAGACTTACATAACGAATACCGTCACCATCTGCCTTTGGTGTGCGCGTATGAACCAAGACATTCATACCGAGTGCCTTTGCTACTTTGATGACTTCCATACCGATGTGACCAGCGCCAACCACACCTAGTGTTTTACCATTTACTTCTGTATGGCTAACTTGTAGATATTTTGTAAAATTACTACGATCACCTTTAGCGAGCATACCGATTTGTTGCTGCATAGTAGATGAAAAATTGAGAAGCATCATAATCACAGTATGTGCCACACGTTCCGTACTATATGCAGGGATATTGCACACCGTAATTCCTTTTGCACGCGCCGCATCAAGGTCGATATTATTATATCCAGTACCCGCTTCTACGATGAGTTTTACTGAGTCAGGGAATTGTGAGAGTAAATCCGCCCCTACTGGCAATTCTTTGGTCACCACCACGCTAGCCCCTTGAATACGTTCAATAACTTCTTCATTAGTGCTATCGTCATAGACCTGTACATCATTTGATAAAACAGAAAAATCTAGTAAATGATCGTAGTTCATCTTGCTAGCATTAACTACTACAACTCGTTCGTTCATCATATCCTCCTCTATGTTTCTATGATTTGTGAAAGCATCTTATATACTAATTATACTACCAAAAGCTGTGAATTATACGTCATATTCAATATCATCCTATACTAATTATGACTAATAACATCTAGATAATAAGTATAAATGAAATTTTAGCATAAACTTTCACAAAAACTATTGTTTAATTCCCTAAAAGTTATACAATAAAAGTAATGTATTTTAGGAGTGAAATTATCATGAGACCAACATATTTAACGATTGATACAAGCTTGGTTCGCGAGAACCTACGCAAAATAAAAGACAGCCTCCCTGAGTGGAGTACATCCACAGCTGTTATCAAGGCCAACGGCTATGGTCACGGTAGCGTTATGATGGGACGTATCGCTGTTGAAGAAGGTTATGAATCCTTAGCTGTCGCGATTCCAGAAGAATCTGTACCACTTCGCAATGCTGGTATTATGGTTCCTATTTATCTATTGGGCCTTACGAGACCACAATCCTTTGAACTTGTAGCGGATACCAATTCTATTCCTGCTGTTTGCGAATCTACAGATTTAGAGGCTCTTAACAAGGTGGCTGACAACCACGATATGATTATCCGTGTCGCCGTAGCCGTTGATACAGGCATGCATCGCATAGGCATTAAACCAGAGGATGCGGTGGAGTTCATTAAGCGCGTTGAATCCTATCCCAATCTTGCAGTAGATGGGTTCTTTTCACACATGAGCAATGCCGATGCAGCAGATCAAAGCCACGCCCATGGGCAAGCGCAAAAATTCCATACAATGGTGGACGAAATCCGTGCCTTTAGACCTGATGCGGACTATCGCTTCTCCTTGGCAAACAGCGCCGGTCTATTATCCGTAAAGGATAGTCTATTCACAGATGCACGACCAGGTATCATCCAATACGGCATCATGCCATCTCTCGATGTACCAAACCGATTAGGCCTCAAACCAGTCCTATCCCTCCACAGTGAAGTCGTACACGTGCAACATCTCGAAGCAGGCGAAGGCATTGGTTATGGTTCTACCTATATTACTCCAGAGCCGATGACAATCGCTACTATTCCTGTAGGCTACGCCGACGGTTATCCACGCAGCCTATCCAATCGTGGTACCGTCCTCATCCAAGGTACCCGTTGCCCTGTAGTAGGACGTATTTGTATGGACCAATTCATGGTGGCTGTACCTGATACGATTACGGTTAAACCAGGCGACAAGGTTGTACTATTGGGTTCTCAAGGTCATGAAAGCATCTCTGCCCTTGAAATCGCAGCCCTCGCCTCCACCATTCCTTATGAAATCTTCTGTGGCTTCTCTGATCGCGTGCCACGACAATACATATAACGCAAAAAGGATGACATTGATGATTCCAATGTCATCCACAAAAGTAAAAGCACCACCGAAAATTCGGTGGTGCTTTCTTTCTCCTATACCATACACATATGGATTGTGTGTATTGTGTGTTGTGAGAGAGATATTTATATACATCATGTATATACTTATGAATTGGGAGGGACCCCTTCATAAGGAGGCCCTAAGGCGACAGACGGCATAGGAGAGAGTCAATGTATGTCTGAACCACCAAAGGGCCCGCATCGGGGTGCACTGGGAGATGTATGCACCCCAAGGCGCCGATGGGATAGCGCAATGTATGTGTATTGGTATAGTAGATTATTTATGAGCTTTATCTGCTTTTTCAGCCTTTACAGCTGGAGCAGATTGAGCTTTTTTGTTGGATTTTACAACCTTAGTTGTTTTATGGTCTTTTTTATCCGCTTTTATAACCTTTGTTGTTTTTGCATCCTTTTTATCTGCTTTTGCAACTGCAGGAGTTGTATCAGCATCCATTGACGCAGCTGCAGGATTAGCTACAGCAGGAACTACGACAGGTTGTGCATTTTCGTTTACTGCAGGTTTTGCAACTTCAACTGTTGCAGGTTTAGCAGCTTCAGGCGCTACAGGTTTAATAGCTGCAGACACATCAATTTTTGGTGCTTCCACTTTATCAGTAGATACAGTTGTATCAGCATTAACTACAGGGGCTGTTGTAGCAGGAGTAACTGCTTGTACAGGTGTTGTTGCTTCTTGTTTTACTACTGGTGCAGTTTGTACTGCTTCTTTAACGACCGGCACAGGTTGTACTTGTGGGGCTTCTGCTGCATAAGCAACTACGCTAGTGCCTAATACACCAGCTACTGCCAATGCAAGGCTAGTTCTTACGATAGATTTCTTCATCATGTCCTCCTAAGTTTCAAATAGTTAATCGCATATAGGTTATATTACTTAACCTAGCTACAATCATATCTGTTTACCACCTAGGCCTATGGCGGCTAACTGAGACCATCTTAGCCACCGCGTATGAGATGTAAATTAAGATATCTGAACTGCCCAATTTATTGCATGAAATATATATGAATTTTGGGCTAAATTTCTATAGAATTTTTACAAACACGATTCATGAATTATCAATTCATATTATGGCTGATAATTTCTGTGAAAGCCCATACTATGCAACCTCTCCCATATTAGTAAATACTAATTTTTTCAATATGATAGATAGCTAGATAATTCATGAGTAAATTTTTAGAAAAAACTCTACACATACAAAAAATCCACATGAACCGACCCCTTAATGTTAGACCAAAAATCTTAACGTTAAGGATGTCGGTTTTTCTAAAAAATTACTTCCGTTTTTACTTCCACTAAGTATATATTATCGGAAGTGAATGTTTTCCTATGCCTGAAAAGCATAGACTATTAATGAGAATGAGTGAGTATCTAATACTTTACAAAATTATTGATAAGTTGTAATATAATAAATGACTAAAGAAAGAAATAATTTGCATCGCTTAATGCAAAAGAAAAAGACGGTACTGAGAATACCGTCTTTTTTATATGTGCTAGTTACTTGCTAAGATATCTATCTAGCCACTTGCAGATGTAGTGACAAGTTACACCTGCTACGATCGATACTATTAAAGAAAGAAATAATTCTAGCAACGCTAAACCCCCTTTCTGTTACCAGTCTAGGGAAGTAACACTCATAGTATAGCACAGAAACAAGGGGCTATTTTGTTACAGCCCCTTCATTATTTTGATAACTATTTAATTACATACGAACAGCAAGCATAACTAGGCCTACTAATATACCGACAAAAACTACTGGAACAAGACTTGCTAAAATGCCGATACCAAAAGTTGAAAGACGTCTTTTTTCTATTTGACGCGCCACAAGGGTCAAGCTCACCCAGAACCCCCAAATATAGGCCACCACTTGGAGTATCCAATAAGAGAATCCAATAATATATAAGATAATATCAGGTGCATAAACATCTAAATTAAGGCCATTAACAATAAGAACTAGAATCGCTTGAACAATGGATAAAATAAGGGATATTACCATAGAATATGCACCTTGGTACCAACAAATCTTTAATATAGACTCATAATTAGTATGAGCCCCAAATTTATTAGCTATTTGACTGAAAATAACTGAGTAAATGGCTAATACTGCAAATGCCATTAATGCATAAAAAACTACTGTAAAAATACCAGCTCCAGCCATGACACCTAAAATAACACCTAGCTGTAAAGGTGAATTGCCTAAAAAATAAGACAGTCCAAAGCCCAGACTCCAACTTACCAAAAGGTTGATAACAAGCATCCCTATAGAACAGGCAAAGCCTCTTTGAATAGTGCCAAATTCAACAATCTCCGGAATTCCACGTTTAAAAGGCTCTCTAATAAGAGCCCAAAGATCTAAATACCATTTTCGTTCCATATGTTTCTCTCCTAATACATCTAAACCACATTTATTTTTATTATTGTATCATATCAGCTTTTTTAATTAAATATAAATTTATTATAAATTATACAACTAAATAGATATGTAAAAAATAATAGATACTTGAAAGTTATCTATCAACATTTCAAGAACTAAAAGAGGCTGTAACAAAATAGCCCCTTAAACTAAAAAAGTTATTAGTTGATTTTAGGGTTATAGGACAAAAAAGCAGTACTACTGGGCGCCCGACTCAGAGTGGCAATAGCCAAGCGGTCGGTCAAATGACCAGTAATACTGCTTTTGATACTATAAGTATAAAAAACATATCGAACCATGAATATCTAAGAGTATCAATAGAGTAGGTACTATCTATATTTGTTTAATCTATCCTATTCATTGATACTCACAGAAATTCATAAAATTAGATGGAGCTGATAATAGGATTCGAACCTACGACCTACTCATTACGAATGAGCCGCTCTACCAACTGAGCTATACCAGCATGTGTATAGTAACATCCTACTCCTATTGCAGTAAGATGTCAAATACACCTATTTTACGCCTTTTACAGATACAAGTTCACCTGTGAAAGCGTCTACATGCACTTCAATTTCTTGATAATTAGCGGCACCAAATGCTACATCGTATACAAAACGACCTTTTTCATTTTTTACAGACCAGCTATTAAGGCTTGTTGCTTGGCCTTTTGTTTGAGCAAAGGCAAAGTTTACAACTGCGTCTGGCGCTAAAATACGAGTAGGATCAAAGGCCTTTTTCTCTAAACTAACCTTGTATGCGCCTTCTTTTGTTTCACCAATTTGATTTGTATTGTAATTGTATTTCAACTCATATTTACCTGTTGAATCAAAGCCTTCAATTTCATATTTAATTTGACCATCTTCGCCATCAAATGCAATTTCTGTAATCGCTGCTTTTGGATGTTGTTGAATGAAAGCATTGAGCAATGTATTGGCACCTACAATGGCTGCATGATTAGCATCAACAACTGCGACTGTCGGTTGTACCGGTACAATACTAGCCGCATCAACAACTGGTGCATTTACCCCAAATGCCGCTGCTAGTGCCAATGCAATACCGCCTTTTACGAACATAGATTTCATAAGTTCCTCCTACATAAATAGTATTAGTAAATATTCCATATACTATTATTATACACAATAATTAGGACTTTCACGAACAAAATCATAATCTAAAATAACACCCACGAATAGATAGCATATGTTACAATTTAATTAGTAAAACAGTAGTTAATAATATATACAAGTGAGTACTATGATTTCTTTATATCCAACCTTTTACCATACCTTTCAATGCAAAGCCAATCAATGTCATCATACATGTTGTCAAAAGTGGACTATCGATGTAGATGAGGAGACGGCTAAATTATATCAAACACTGCCTACACCATTAGGTGAAGACCTACGGAAATTTATGACCGTCGATGACGAAGGCTATTATTTCATGTTTAGTGACAAACAGCCAACCTGTCCGTTGCTACGGGAAGATGGATTGTGCCGCGTAGTCTTAGAACTAGGCGAAGATAGTTTATGCGATACCTGTCATATGCATCCACGGTTCTATAAATATATCGAAGACATCGAGCTCTGTGGCGTCGGTCTATCCTGCGAAGAATCGGTAGAAAAGTTACTAGCTACCGAAGGCGATCAATTGCTATTCACCATCGAAGATGATGACGGCGAATTTACTGCTGAAGACCGTCCCGTTCTCGAAAATATTTTTGACCTCTTAGCATTAGGTATTAATCCTGCTATTTGTCAGTTTACACTCAATCATTCTATCCACTACTGCCAAGAGTTAGTTACTATATATAAGAAAACGGAGCCTATCGATGAGGAATGGACAAAACAACTAGCCCATTTAGAGGCCATGCTGTCATCGACAACGGCATCAACTACGATGGACTTACTTAAGGCCGACACCATCGATGTATCCGCACTCAACAAGGTGTATCAATACATCTTATACCGCCAAATTGATATGCTTGCAGAATACTCGTTAGAAAGCCTTGTGCGATACGCCTTTGACGCCACAGTATTCATCGCATTGCTAACACATCAATTCGGAAATCTGCCAGAACAAATCAGACGATGGTCTGAACAAATCGAATACGATGAAGATAATGTAGCATTCTTATTTAATGAATATGAAAACAACATCCATGACAAATAAGAATTATCGGATAAATCATGCGTAGTTGTTATATAACGATGAAAAGACACATTCCAAAAAACGGAATGTGTCTTTTTAAAATAGTAGTATGCCTAAAAATTTTATGCCTACCCAGATGATGTACGCACCGCATATAACGAGAAGTCCTTCAAAGGCATTGCCTGAAACGGAGGCCCCCACAATACGTCCTACCACGGTGATTAAGGACATGGTAAGAAGAAGGCAAATAATCGTAAGAAATACGCCCAATAACAACACGAGGACGACAGGAGCTTTAGCGAAAGCAAAGAGTACACCAATGCTCAACATGTAGATACCGATTACCACTTGCGCATATGCAATACAGTGGAATACACCGGTTAAAATAGTCATCGTATAGCAATGACGAGCACGCCATAATGCATAGCCGCTGATAAGTATAGCCATAACTAAAGCTTTCACAATCAGCAATAGCCATCTGCTCACATCCCAAAGAGGTGTCGTCGTACTCAACTTTTGTAACAATCCATTGATTTCAATGATATTAACCATAGGAAGTTGTTCAATTTTCATAAATGTTGTGGGATTCATGATGAAGTGTTTCATAGCCTCCGCATATACCGAATCACCTATAGCGGTGAATTGGTAACATATAACGGCTAGCACCATCATCACGACTAATTGAGTTATGCTGGTACGTTGACGATATATGCGCACGCCATCCGTATCGATAGGCCCTACTAATCGATCAAAGAATTCAATCATATGTCCTCTTAATACTTATTAATACAACACAATACAAAGTATGCATCAATGCACATAAACAGTACATTGTTTCATGAAACGCTCATTCATTATAACATAAAAGCAAGGTATAGAATATACCTTGCTTTTAATTTTATTATATTTTTATGTTATAAATAGTTTAATTTTACTCATAAAAAGTTATTGCAAACTTCCTAAGATTTTAGTCAAATTATCATCCATTCGTTCAAGATATGTTTTATCGTCTTCCTTGCTTTCGATAGTATAAATAGTTTCTACCTTAGCGCCTACTTCTTGAGCTAATGTCTTAGATACTTCTGGACTAGCCATTTCTTCTGCGAAGATTGTAGTAATCTTGTTTTCCTTGCAGTATTCGATGAGTTTAGCCAATTGTGCCGCATTTGGTTCACCTTCTGCAAACACATCTTCTACGCTATTTTGTTCTAATCCAAAGTCACGGCATAGATATGCAAAAGCAGCATGACCTGTTACAAAGTTTTTGTGTGGAGCTTTTGCAAATTGACCTTCGTATTTTTGAATCATCGCATCTAATTTTGCTACATAATCATTGTAGTTCTTTTCGTAATAATCCTTATTAGCAGGATCTACCTTTACCAATGCATCCTTAATATTTTTAACTTCGATCTTAGCATTTTTCAAAGACAACCATGCATGAGGATCTTCTGCGCCATGTTCTTTAATTTCGTCAGGATCTGTGTTTTTAATAGCCTCTACACCGTCAGATGCTTTCACAGATACAAGTTTGTCGTTTTTAGCCGCATCAATCGCTTGTTGCGCCCAAGGTTCCATGCCGAGTCCGTTATAAACAAATACTTGCGCTGATGCTAATTGTTTCATATTCTCTGGTTTTAATTCAAAGTCATGTGGTTCCGTACCATCTGGAATAATCGTAGATACCTCTACCTTATCGCCACCGATAGCCTTCGCAAATTCAGACATAGCATTAAAACTTGTTACCACTTGGATTTTCTTACCTGCTTGTTCCTTTGGCGCATCATTACCACAGCCTGCAAATAGAGCAGCCATCAGCACGCCAACTACTAACAATACCAGTTTCTTGACCATAGTAGGCCTCCTTTTTTCTAAATCCTGAGTGCTCATGCTATTATAGTATATATAGTATTCTTTAATTGCAGTTGCGACTCAGTTGCATTTGTAATATAGTTATAGTATAAACGTAGTAATAATTTTGTCAATCAGAAAAGTGGTTTTTATGTTATCAATTCAACATCTTTATTTTTCATACCAAGGTCAACCGCCCTATGTGCTAAATGATTTAAACGTAGAGGTGCATAGCGGTGATTATATTTCCATCGTAGGCGACAATGGTTCTGGTAAAAGCACCCTCTTGCGCCTTATTCTAGGTTTTCTAACGCCTGTAAAAGGTTCCATCACATGTAACACGAACAATATTCGTTATGTATCACAAAAGAATGATTTCTCCCATGCTGGGTTTCCTATTACAGTCCATGAAATTCTAGATTCCTATCGCAAGCTATTGAACATCAAAGATAAGCATGAAGTGAATCGCGTTCTTGAACTCACACATATGACAGAGTTTAAAGACCGCCTCATCAGCAAATTATCCGGCGGTCAAGCACAGCGCGTTTCTATCGCACGGGCCCTTATCGGTAGCCCAGATCTCATCATTCTCGATGAACCATCAACGGGCATCGACCGCAAGAGCCAAGAAGGTATTTATGCCCTCTTGCGCACACTAAATCAGGAGCACCATATTACCATTATTTCTGTAGAGCATAATTTGGAAATGGCTCTTGCAAATTCGACAAATATCTATCACATTGCAAATGGTCAAGGTCATCTCTGTTCCCCTGAACAATATGCTTGCGAAATCATGCATAACACAGGATGCAATTCTGTGGACCATGAAAACTGTTCCTGCTTTACAGATGTGACGGCTCAGGCTCATGATACAACATCTAAGGAGGTGCGCCATGTTTAATTATGATTTCATGCAAAATGCCTTCTTCGTAGCAGTCTGCATTTCTCTATTATGCCCATGCATCGGTATATTTATGGTACTACGCCGGTCCAGTATGATTGGCGACACCATGAGCCACGCATCCCTCGCCGGAATTACCCTCGGTTTATTGACCAATACGAACCCTATATTAGGGGCTTTCATATTCACCGCTATCTGCGGCGCCCTTATCGAGTTCTTGCGAAAATACTTTTCTCATCATCTTGATTTAATTCTTACCATCATCTTATCTCTCAGCATCGGTACAGCCATTACCCTCATCAGTTCGGGCAAGCTGAAAGCTAACGCTAACGTGTTCTTCTTCGGTAGCATCTTAACCGTAAATACTACAGATATGATTAGCATTGCAGTACTCACCATATTATCTGTGTTAACCTTGTATTTCCTCTACAACTCACTTCTCTACATCGCCTACGATGAAGAGGCAGCACGAGTAGCGGGTGTAAAAGTGGATTTGATTAACTATGTATTTGCTATCTTAATGGCGGCAGCCGTATCCATTTCCATCAAAATCGTCGGCGTTCTCGTATTAAGTGCCATGATCGCCTTACCGGTAGCCTCTGCATTACAATTGGAAAAAGGTTTTAGAACAACCTTACTCTGCTCCATTGGATTTAGTTTACTGGCCATGATTATCGGCCTATTCGGATCCTATTATCTTAACGTGGCGCCAGGTGGCTTTGTATCACTTACATCGGTATTCATCCTATTGCTAGTACTCATCATCAAGAATATTAAATCCATTATTCGGAGGATGCAATTTAGTAAATAAATATTTTGTGTACAAGAGTACATACAGTTAATATTAACCCATAATAGAAAGCGTTATTATGAATACAACACATTGGCCAGAAGGCATAAAAAAGACCAAACAGCGCGAAGCTATTTGGTCCGTATTAAACTCAACGGATAAACCGATTACCGCCATCGAAATTGCTGAACGATTAGGCGATGGCAGCACCACCTGGATGTCTACCATTTACCGCACCCTTGAATTATTAGAAACAAAAGATATCGTTACACGTACCACCATCATGGGTAGCGACATGGCGTACTACGAAATTACACCCCATACGCACCGTCACTATGCGGTATGTACGAAATGTGGAACTATGATACCTCTACATACCTGCCCCGTCGTAGAAATGCCACAGGAACTAACAGATGCAGAATTTACAATAACAGAGCATCACCTTGAAATTGCAGGAGTCTGTAAAAACTGCAAAAATAAATAAAATACCCAAAAGGGCCCCTAGTCTAATGTACTAGGGGCCCTTTCATATGGGATATCTAATATTAATCTATATAGTTTTTAATCGCTTCATTGAACAATGTTACCTTATATTCGCGAATCTCATAGGTTGCCAATTGCTCCGCATAATATGCGTCGAATTGTACAGCCTCTTCTAAGTCCTCAACTGTTCCTTGAGCGATAATAAGGCTTTCACCAGAGTTATCTGGCCGTGTGCCAAACATTAAAAATTTCCCTGCATCAAAATATGTTTTATACCAGATATGATGCTTCTCTCTCAATGCCTCGAATGCTTCCGGCGGGATGCGATTCATATCTAGCTTGATAGAAATCGTATACATAATAGGCTCCTATATCATCTTTCTCTACCATACTATATATCCCTCTCTTATGTATAGTATAGCATTTTTCCAACAATGTATCCATCGCACAACAGTTAACAGGGCCTAGTCGTATGTGACTAGGCCCTGTGTATTATGCATAGTATAGGATTTTATAAGCTTTCACCAATTACAACATCAATGGAGCAATAACGAAACCAAGTGCTACAGAAATAGCAATGGCAAGTACGCCTGGGATGAAGAATGGATGGTTAAATACGAGATGACCGATTCGGGTCGAACCTGTATCATCCATTTGTACAGCCCCCAAAAGTGTTGGGTATGTAGGTAGTACAAAGAGTGCAGATACGGCCGCAAAGGATGCGATAATGATATATACAGATCCCGTATTTTCCGGTGTAATACCTAAAGCAAGGATTACTGCCGGTACAAGTGCTTGTGTAGTCGCTGCTTGGCTATACAAAAGTGTACTAGCAAAGAAGAAGGCCACTGCGAGCAAGAATGGATATGCCGTTACTATGCTAGAGGCCATGGCTTTAATTTCAGGGATATGACCTTTTACAAAGGTATCGCCTAACCACGCTACGCCAAGAACACAGACACAGGCGGATAAACCAGATTTGAATGTACTTGTGTTGACAAGTTGTGCTGTATCTAGTTTACAGAAGAATGTAATAGCCGCCGCAATAATCATCATGAATCCGACGATAGCATCGTTTCGACCAAATATAACCGGTTTAATGATACCGATATTCTTGGAAATCGCTGTTGCGTAGAATACGATACAAATGATACCGATTAAGAAGATTAATACAGATTTTTTCGCACCTGGTTTTAAACGGAAATCCACATTCTTTTCGCGAGGTGGTGCCACATAGCCTGCTGCCAAACGTTCTTGGTAAACAGGATCAGAAGACAAATCATTGTTCGTAAAGGTCGACATGATAAAGGCAGTAATCATAACCGCAATAAATGTTGTGGAAATACAAATACCAAGCAATGTTGGATAGCTAACACCGAACGGTTCAAGGAATCCGCTCATAGCAACAACCGCTGCGGATACAGGGCTTGCGGTAATACCGATTTGGCTGGCTACAACGGCAATCGATAGTGGTACGGAAGGCTTGATGTTCTCGCTCTTTGCAACCTCTACAATTACAGGAATCATAGAAAATGCCGTATGACCTGTACCAGCCAAGATTGTCAAGAAATACGTAACTGTAGGAGCTAAATAGTTAATGTGTTTAGGATTTTTACGCAAGATATTTTCCGCAATGCGTACTAAATAATCTAAACCACCAGCCAACTGCAATGCACAAATTGCGGCAATGGCTGACATAATGATTAGGATAACATCCCAAGGAATTTGCCCTGGGAACATCCCCATACCGAGGCTCAGCAATACGACGCCGAGGCCGCCAGCATAGCCGATGCCCATGCCACCGAGGCGTACGCCCAAGAAGATGGCACCGAACAAAATAATGACTTGCATAATTACATAAATGTCCATACGATGACCTCCTTTGAATATATATACTATACATATATAGTATCATAGATATGCAGAATAATCATCGTATTTTGAGAATGTATAGAATATATTTTACATTATGCAAGTAAAATGCTTTTAATTATAGAATGATTGGTTTTAAATCTTCTAATACGCCCTCTTCTTCTGTGGCGCGTTTGATACTTTCACCTACGATGCGAACCATGTCTTCCAATTGTTCCACCGTGGACGCCAATGGTGGCATAAGGATAACCACATCGCCGATTGGGCGGCAAATAAGGCCTTGTTCACGAGCGAGAACGGCAACCTTTGCACCTACCGCATCATTTGGGCGATACGCTTCGTGAGTAGCAACGTCCTTTTCGAGTTCAATGCCTACGATAAGGCCACGTTGGCGAACTTCTTTAACATGTTTTAACTGTTCAATAGGTTTGAGTGCCTTTGTAAAAGCCTCAATTTTTGCAGGTAATCCTTCGATAACCTTTTCATCGCGGAATACTTTCAATGAAGCCAATGCAACAGCACATGCCAAGGCATTACCGGTGTAGGAATGGCCATGATAGAATGTTTTCTTTTCTTCAAATGTGCCAAGAAATGCATCGAATACGCGTTTTGTAGTCAATGTAGCGGCCAACGGCAAATAACCACCCGTAATCCCTTTGGATAATGTCATAAAATCAGGCGATACGCCTTCATGTTCACAAGCAAAGAATTTACCTGTACGACCAAAGCCTGTTGCCACTTCATCAACGATGAGAAATACATCATGTTTGGCAGTTAACTCACGAACGCGTTTTAAATAGCCGTGAGGCATAACAAGCATACCAGCCGCAGCTTGCACTAATGGTTCCATAACGAGAGCTGTAATTTCATCTCCTTCTTCATTGAGGATACGTTCCAATTCTGCTAAGGAATCTTCAAATGCTTTATCTCGATCTGCTACATCACGGTATACACCAGGGCTTGGCAAGGTTAAAGGTTTGAACAACAAATTATGGAACACTTGATGGAACAACTGAATTCCACCTACGGATACAGTACCTAATGTATCCCCATGATAGCCCGCATTGAGTGCAATAAATTTCGTTTTCTTTGTTTGACCTACTAATTGACGGTATTGGTACGCCATCTTAATAGCGACTTCAATAGCCGTACTACCATCATCGGATAAGAATACCTTTTCCAAACCTTCTGGTGCAAGTTCAACTAATTCTTTACACAACTGTGCTGATGGAGGGCTCACCAATCCGAGCAATGTGCTATGCGCAATCTTATCAACTTGGTCCTTCAACGCTTGATTGAGCACCGGATGATTATGGCCGTGAATATTAACCCATAAGGATGATACACCATCATAATACTTTTTACCCTTGTCATCGATCAAATACACGCCTTCACCGCGTTCGATAACTACAGGTTCTTGTGCTAACCAGTCTTGCATTTGTGTAAATGGATGCCATACAAATTCGTGGTCCCATTGTGCAATTTGTGAAAGTTGTTTCTCTGCCATCATAACACCTCATACTTAAGATTTTATATCTATACTATCTACTTAATTCCAGATTTCTTGTATATAGAGCTTTCACTAAATGCCCCATACAGTTTGCCAAATCTTAGCCGAATCTAAGAACGAACGCCCCCAACCAAGTTTGATATGCGCTTGATTAGGTCCTTGATATGGAGGAAGTACACCGAGCACCGGAATACCGGTATACCGTTCCATATCCTCAATATTCGTCTTTAATAAGAATGGATCCACCACAGTCGTATCATTTACAATGATTCCTTTTACATCAATATGATGTTGTTTTGCATACTCATAGGTCAATACCACGCGATTGATAGAACCTAGACGCCCATCAGCGACCAAAATCGCTGGATATGCGATATCTGTCATAAGATTTGTAAACGTAATATCCTTAGTAAGAGGCGTTGTAATGCCACCAGCACCTTCTACAAATGTAATATCGTGTTGATTTACGACCCTTTTCACATGATTTACAATCTCTGGATAATCGATATCTACACCGGCTAACTCTGCGGCTAACCGCGGTGAGTAATCGCCTGCCAATGCAATGGGATTCACCTCGCGACGACGCGACTCAGGAATACCTACAGACTGCATCAAATAGGTAGCATCCTTACTTTCAAGACCCATGCATATTTCATCTTCATCCATCGTTCCGCATTGAGAAAACGGAACCGCACTAGACGACACAGGCTTAATCATGCCCACATCAAAACCATCGTCCACCGCTAACGCCCCAAGCAAACCTGTGACAAACGTCTTACCTACATCCGTATCTGTACCAATAATAGAAACACCTAACTGTCTCATACGAGCACCTCTTTACCATATCGAATCAGCATTAACAACTATGCATATATAATTAGTTGACAATTTAATTACAGTATAAAACTTACAAATAGAACAGTCAACTATATACAATCTATACAGGTTGACAATTTTCAGCTATAACGAGAGCCACCCATACCCTCGCAACGACATTCCACTCTTAAATATAGAGAGATTCCGCTATATTGAGCGGGTAAGCATAACCCAATGAGACTAGTTTACACGCAAAGTAAATAGAAATAGAGGGTCCCTTTCCACAGCGACTTTGGCCCTGCGAAGGCCGTAGGCCGGAGTCAGACCCGGCCGGTGTTTCTCTCATTAAATACAGAGGAATTCCGCTACATTGTGGTTATGAGAAAACTCGATGGGACCTTATTATATCTACAGTTATAACAAGAGCCACGCATACTCTCGCAGCGACTTTGGCCCTGCGAAGGCCGCAGGCCGGAGTCAGACCCGGCCGGTGGAGCGAGAGAGTATGCGTGGCTCTTGATAGCCTAAATGTAGAATTGTAATAGGGCCCCATCGAGTAGATGATTAAACCTCAATATAGCGGAATTCCCCTGTATCAGGATCCATCATCCCCCCATAGAACCCCATGCCTCTTGGGAATAGTGGATGATGACGCAAGAATTTAACTGTATAGCGTACATTTTCTTCAGAAATGTGGAAACGGTCCATCCAATCGATAAGACCTGGTTCAATCATGCGAATGGCATCTTCATTAATGCCTTTGGCTTTCATAGATTCCATAAATTGTTCTGCGGAAAAGTCAATCATACCACAGTTTTCGTGACCGATGACGATTACATCTTCGATGCCCATGCCATATGTAGACACAAGCAAGCTTTGAACGATGTTATCAATCGGTTGCGTTACACTGTTGCCGGCTGTCTTAATTGTGATAACCTCGCCGCGATCAAATCCTAAGGATTCTTCGAGCATCCCCACTAAACGCGTATCCATACATGTTACAATGGCTAATTTCTTTGTAGGATGACTAGTTAAACCCTTTTGAGCAAGTTCAGGGTGTTTAGCTACATATTCTTTGTTTTTTTCAATGATACCATTAATATCAATCATAATGCACCTCGCATATTCTATGAGACATGTTGATGTTCTCTACGTATTTTACTAGAAATCATATTTCATTAAGTATAATTATCCCGTATAAGATTATATAAAACTTTCACCATAAGATACAATACTATAAGCTATGTATACAAGATACTTAATGAGAAATCCCCCTCGATTAATTCCCCCGATTATGTTACTATTAAGTCGTAGTTTATTTATACATCCTGTGCGATACCACAGCGATGTATGTACCAAGTAGGTACAGTTAGGAGGTTTTATGATGGGTATCAATGCAAAAACACTGCCAGGCATATTGCTCTGTGCAATTCTAGCCATTCCATGTTGGCTATTAGGACAGCATTTTCATTTTATCGGCAGTCCAATCTTCGCTATTATCCTCGGTATTATTATTGGTTCTTTATTCACATCTTGGAAACGAGAAAAAACGGGCGCCGGCATTGGATTTACGTCTAAAAAAATCCTACAATGGGCCGTTATCCTTCTCGGCTTTGGTCTTAACATCACCCAAGTATTGCATGTAGGTTGGGTTTCCTTACCAATTATCATCTCAACCATTGCCACATCGCTTATCATTTCTTACATCATATTCAAAGCCACGCATATCGACTCTAACACAGCCGTTTTGATTGGCGTTGGTTCTTCCATCTGTGGTGGTAGTGCCATTGCTGCGGCGGCGCCTGTTGTGAAGGCTAGCGATCAAGATATTGCACAAGCTATTTCCGTTGTATTCTTCTTCAACGTAGTCGCTGCATTCGTATTCCCACCTCTTGGCGATGCTATTGGATTGTCTAACATGGGCTTTGGCCTCTTTGCGGGCACAGCCGTTAACGATACATCATCCGTAACAGCTACTGCTGCTGTTTGGGATAGCATGAAGGGCACAGGCACGCAAGTTCTTGAATATGCAACCATCGTTAAATTGACACGTACATTGGCAATCATCCCTATCTGTTTAGGTCTTGCTAGTTATCAAGTGTACAAAGCCAAACAAGCGGCTAAGGCAAGCGATAACGCTGAATCTGTTAATATTGCAGCCATCTTCCCTAAGTTCGTTCTTTACTTTGTCATTTGTTCTCTTATTACAACTGTATTGTCCTATGCAAATGTGGATATTCACTTCTTAGACATATTCAAAACTATTTCTAAATACTTTATCACCATGGCCATGGTTGCTATTGGGCTTAATACAAATCTTGTTAAGCTTATCAAATCTGGTGGTAGTGCCCTTGCATTAGGCGCTGCATGCTGGATTTGCATCACCCTCGTCAGCCTAGGGATGCAACATGTTATCGGTTTATGGTAAAATAGAATAAAGCTTCGTTTAATACAGAATAGATTTCTATGTAGTACTTTATAACACTACACAGGGGTCTATTCTTTTATTATACGTACCAAATTTACCTAAACGTATCATCCATCAAGAAAGGAGGATTATCTATGTATTTCCTTCAAGGTTTATTAGTAGGTCTCGCCACGTTTGCACCGATTGGGATGCAAAATCTATTTATCATTAATACGGCCCTCGTCCAACCATTGCCACGTATCCTGTTAACTATCACTATCATTGGCCTATTCGATATGACCTTGAGTACGGCGGCCTTTTACGGCATTGGGGCGCTCCTCGAGGCATGGCCAGTCTTCAACCTGATCATTCTCATTGCAGGCGGCTTGCTCGTAGCCTACCTAGGATACAAAACATTTAAAACTACACCTTCACTCAAAAAGGTTGATACGAACATCCCCATCAAAAATATCCTGTTAATGGCACTTCTCGTTACATGGGGCAATCCGCAAGCAGTCATCGATGCATCCATGATGCTCGGCGCCTTTCGCGCTAATATTCCTGCTGAAAGCATATATCACTTCTTCTTTGGATTCCTCGCGATGACACCGATTTGGTTTGGATTCCTTGCTGGAACCATGTATGTACTAGCTAAGAAAATTAAGATATCCCATCTCGTATGGATCAATCGCGTATGCGGTACCGTATTAATCATATATGGCATAAAACTCGTCTATGATGGCATTCTAATGATGCTGTCCATATAAACACAAAACAGGTATCACCTGAAATCACTACACCATAAAGCTGTGTGGTTTTAGGCGATACCTGTTTTATTCATATATGTTGTTATTTAAAATTCATCGAGAACCTGTAGAAAAATATCTTTAAATGCCTCTGCATAGGTATTAGGATTTTGTGAACTCACATAGAAATAGTAATCCTTTTCTATAGGTTTACCATTATTTAATATACATTTTCGCTCAATACCTGGAATGGTATCCACTAGATACTTGAATCGGTCTACCAATAATATACCTTGTCCAGCACCAACGAGAAAACGGGCTTCTTCAAGATTTTTAACTTGTAGGAACGATCCCATAAATCCCATCGATTTTCGATAGTTTTCCTCTTCATCTAACCGTTGGTCATCATGACATACAAGAATTAACGGCAAATCTAATAATTCTTTCAGCTCTACAGACCCCTCTGGGGTATACCCCTTGGGCACCTCTGCTATAACGGTGGCCTTACTAATAGGATATGCTACATAATCATTATCCGACTTAATTTGCCAATAGTCATTAAAAATGATATCCACCAAATTATCATCGAGCATTTGATTCAATTCAGAATGGCTGCCACTATACATACGCACATCGAGGTCACGATACCGTTTTGTAGTGCGCATTAATGCCTGTTGCAATGCAATGCCACTATAGCGATTTAAATAGCCAATACGCAAATACTTACGCTCATTTTTACCGACACGCACCGTCTCATCTTGTAAATTTTTGACGCGCGTCATCAGCTGTTTACCATTCCGATATAAATATTCACCAGCCGGTGTTAGATGAAAGCTACGCTTTTCACGTATCATCAATGGAACGCCAAGGCTAGCCTCCAAGGATTTAATTTGTTGTGAAATAGCCGACTGAGACACATAGTGCTCATAGGCTGCCTGTGTAAAGCTGTTATGCTCTACAACAGAAATAAAATACTCCAATTGTTTTAATAACATGATAAACTCTCTCAATACACATAATCTCAAACAATAAACCTGTCACTATCCAGACATCTAGATACTCTCACGCAACAGGCTACGCCACACAAATATAGCGGCTATAAAAAAGATACTAGCAGTACTCCAAAATACCATGCCATAACCAAACCAATTAGCGATCACACCACTAATCATAGGGCCCAACACATTGCCCATCATGGCTACACTAGATACAGCACCAAAGACAATACTTCGCCGCTCTTTGGGAACAGCCTTTGAAATCAAAGTATTCGCTATAGGCGTAATAAAGCCCATAAAGAATCCTGCAATGGTTCTAAATATACCTAAGCTCCACACATTTGGCATAAGATATTGGAGGATAAAAAATCCGCCTACACCACAGGTGGCCGTCAATAATATATTCGGCATAGACATCCATTTAGTAATGCGACCGATTGAAATCGATGCTAGTGCACTAAACAGACCGGCCCCAAAGATAATAACACCTACAATGGTAGCCACAAAATCATCATTTACTTGCATATAGTGTTTAATGTAGAGTGGCAATATAGGACCTATACCGGTAATACCAAAATTACATAAAAATTGCATAATCACGAGCAATCGCACACGTGGGATAGCAAGAAATGATTTAATTAATGACCATTGGGACTCATTACTATCTACCTTATGCGTATGCTGTAGATTAGGCATAAGTAGGTACACACCTAACAAGCACAAACCTGATAAGATGGAAAACATAAAGAACGGAGCACGATAGCCTAATAAATCGGCAGCAAGACCACCCATAAGAGGGCCAAAAACAAGACCCATCACCATCGACGCTTGGTACAATCCCATCGCCCATGGTACGCGTTCCTCTGGTGTGATTAATACAATGATACCAAGTCCAATGGGTACAAAACCACCCACTAAGCCTTGTAAGGTACGCAACACTAACAGCTGACTCGGCGTTTGTGCAAAACCGGCAGCCCCTACAGCTAGCATCAAAGTGGCAAGGATGAACATCATCACCCGCCGAGGCCCCAGTTCATTGGCTTTCCTGGACCAAAAAGGAGCACTCAAGGCTACCATACAAGGTGTTACACCAGATACAAGACCGGCCCACATAGCAGCCTCACCTTGATTGGTCAGACCTAGATCTACCAAATATAAAGGTATAAATGATAATACGCCGATAATAGTAATGCCCGCACCGACTTGTATAGCGCAAATCAAATAGATGATGCGCTTCCATGAAATATCCATACAACCTTCAAGCAATTAATTAAAATACATTATTTAGAATATATTTACCTAAATATATTAAGATAACTTACCTATATATTGTATCGTAAACAAGAAAAAAAGACCATCTCTTATGCACTAATAAGTAAAGATAGGTACGAAAAAAGCTCTCATCTCTTAGTAATAGACGAGAGCTTCTATTTATAAAAAATATATACTACATTCTTAGTATTGCTTTTGTTTGATCATCCAATAGATGTAATAAATAACCAATGCATATGTTAATACATCAAATACAGGTAAGAATGGTACCATTTTGGACAAACGACCAAAACCATGAACATGAATGTTTGCTGCAATGATGGCAATAAGATTTAAACGATGAATCCAAATCGCTTTCTTACGAGATACGGATTTTGCCATATTTCCAATCCAAGGTGTTAAGTATAGTACACCAAAAATAAGAGCAATAAACATGGCTCCAAGGGAGATATAACCGCCCCAAAAACCTAAGAAAGATTTTAGGGCCTTTAAGAAGTATACATACCAGTGAGCACAGACTAAGACAACGCTGACAATACCTACTATACGATGTACTTCAAACATTTCTTTAGGATTATATCGTTTGATAAACCATTTTGGCTTCGTTGCAATGTAGGTTAATACGAGCCATGCAGCATAGGGAATTAAACCTAAATGAACCTTCCAGTTACCAAATGATCTGCCGCTAGTTACATACCCATATTCTACCATTCCCATTAAAATAAGTGCTAACACAGCGATCCAAATAAGAATATGATACTTACTCTTAAATTGTTTCTTCACTACTTCTGCCATTATCGAGACTCCTCACGTTTAACTATGTAATTTAAAATAATACCATATAAGATAATACCAATTTTCATTCTCATAGTAAAGTGAAAATGTATACCAATCTCATATAAAAATATGAATGTTACTCATATAGCAGGAATATGCCCATATTACAATATAGACTTTAAATACTATCCAAGAGCAGATAAACACCAAAAGCCCTCACAGCCGTAAAAGCGACAGCTTTCACAACCATGAGGGCTATTAGAGAAACTAGTATACCGTATGCAACCGATATAAAGTTTCAACTATTCAATTATACACGATCACGTTTGCGATATACGATGAACGGACGTGCTAAGTAGTTGAGTGGAACACTCAAGCAGTGTACCAAACGGCTAAATGGGAAGATAATAGCTACCACCATCCACGCTAACATGTGGAATTTAAACATGAATGGTACGCCTTCCATCAAGGATGGATCTGGCATAAAGGAGATTAGGCTACGGAACCAAGGGCCGATAGATACGCGGTAATCAAAGAAACCAGATGCATTAAGCAATGTACCAGCCATACCACTGAAAATAGCTAATGTTAAGAACAAGTATAACCATTTATCAAGGCCAGATGTATTAACTTTCATAGCAGGCACAGTAAAGCGACGTTTCATCAAAAGCAAGAAGCCTACGATGAAGATGATACCCGCTACAGCACCCATGTATAACGCACCTTGATGGTACATATGGTCATTAATACCGATTGCAGCAGTCCAAGTTTTAGGGATTAACACACCTACTACGTGACCACCGATAACGCAAAGCAAGCCAAAGTGGAACAATGGATTGGCAATGCGCAATTGTTTTTTCTCTAAAAATTCACTCGATTTTGTAGTCCAGTTTCTTTCAAAGTAGAAGAAACGAACCAAAGTACCTACGATTAAGAAGGTGAAAGCGATGTAAGGCAAAGCGCCCCAAAGGAATAGATTCATCGTGCACCGTCCTCCAATCCATTTGCAACAGACAAGATAATATCAAACAAGAATGCATAAGGCAATTTAGCCTCAATGAAGCGTTCTCTAATGTATTCCAATTTTGGCTTACAATAGTCGTAAATTTCTTTTGCTTTTTCATCATCGATAACGGCACATAATTCAAGAAGTGCTGGAATATAGTCTGGCATTTCTTTTGGCAAATCATAGTCGTTTTCTAGGAAGAACGCTTTAAATTTAACGAGTTCTTCTGCTTGTTCCCCAGTACCTTGCAATTCATAAGTCGACAAATACATCGTTGTATTTTGACTAAAATCAAAGGTACGAACATATTGGTCTTCGAATTCTTTTTTATCGGAGTCCTCTACATAGTCGAAGAATTCTAATAAACCTTGGCGAAGTTGAGGATGCCCAACGGATTGGGCGTCCTCTCTCCATTCAGGTAATTCGTTATACCATTTTTCATCAGGATAGCGTAGAAGAAATGACGCAATAAGAGCGATTTTCTGAGCATCCTTCATTATTGACATCCCCCTGTAGGGCAAGCAAAACCGCGATTTTGTTGCATTTCTAGGCGACCTTCGCGAGATACTTTCACATCAGATGGAATAACAAAGCGATCATTGTATTTGGACAATGCCAACAATTTGTACATACCGTACATTTGATCCTCTGTTAACTCCACATTGTGATCGATAGGACCGTCACCTGTTTCACGACGACGCATGTATTCACGCATGTCGAGAACACGTTGCAATGTACGAGCTAAAATTTCTGTATTACCTGCTGTAAACAAGTTAGCAAGGTATTGTACAGGTACGCGCATTTCATGCGCATCTGGCAAGTATACATCAGATGTTACACGTTGCAAGATTGGGCTGAGTGGTGGCACATACCAAACCATTGGCAATGTACGGTACTCAGGATGCAATGGCAATGCCACGCCCCACTCTTTTACAAGTTTGTATACAGGAGATTTTTGAGCTGCTTTAATCCATGCTTCAGAGATGCCTTCAGCACGAGCCGCTTTGATAACCTCTGGATCATGAGGATCCAAAATCAAATCTAATGTATTTTCGTAAATATCTTGTTCATTTTTTGTAGCTGCCATAGCTTCTACTTTGTCCATATCGTAGAATACAACGCCAACATAGCGCATACGACCTACACAAGTTTCAGCACAGATTTGAGGCAAGCCATTTTCTAAGCGTGGGTAACAGAATACGCATTTTTCAGCTTTATTAGTTTCCCAGTTATAGAAGATTTTTTTGTATGGACAAGATGGAACGCAATGTCTCCAACCGCGGCATACATCTTGAGATACGAGAACCACACCATCTTCGTCGCGTTTATAAATCGCGCCGGATGGACATGCAGCTACACATGCAGGGTTCAAGCAGTGGTTACAAAGACGTGGCAAGTAGCGCATGAACACTTCTTCGTAATCAAATACGATATCTTGGCCCATCTTAGTTAAGTTCACATCAGAGCGAGCATGTTGACCACCAGCCAAATCGTCATCCCAGTTAGGGCCCCAAGTAACTTCCATTTTTTGTTTAGTCACAAGGGAACGAGGACGAGCAACTGGTTGGTTGTTTTTACGACCACCATGAATCAATGTTTCATAGTCGTAAGTCCAAGGTTCGAAATAATCCTTCAACTCTGGTTGTTCAGGATGGAAGAATAATTTCATCAAACGATTTGTTTTAGAACCTGTAGAAAGAGCTAATTTGCCAGAGTTATCTAATGTCCAGCCGCCTTTCCATTTTTCTTGGTCTTCCCAATGACGTGGGTAACCTACGCCTGGGCGAGTTTCCACGTTATTGAAGTACATATATTCCGTGCCTTCGCGGTTCGTCCATGTATTTTTACAAGTGATAGAGCATGTATGACAACCCAAACACTTATCCAAATTTAGGACCATAGATACTTGAGCCTTAATCTTCAAGCCAATCTACCTCCTTCATTTTACGAGCCACAATTGTCATATCACGTTGGTTACCAGTTGGGCCATAGTAGTTAAAGCCATAGCTCAATTGGCCATAACCGCCGATCATGTGTGTCGGTTTCATGTGAATATGAGTTGGTGCATTATGCGTACCACCGCGTTGTTTCTTAACTTTCGCGCCAGGAACGTTGATGTGACGATCTTGGGAATGGTGCATATAGGAAATGCCGCGAGGAATACGTGGGGAAACTACAGCACGAGCTGCAACGATACCGTTTTTATTGAAAGCTTCTACCCAATCATTATCCTTAACGTCGATTTCTGCTGCATCGTCTTCGTTGAGCCAAATAGTTTGACCACCGCGGAACAATGTCAACATTTGTTGGCTATCGAAATACATACTATGTGTAGACCACTTGTGATGTGGTGTTAAGTATTTCAATGTGATTTCAGGAACACCTTCTTGTTTGTAGTCACCTTGTACTGGTTTATAGGACAATACCGGTTTGTACAATGCCATAGCTTCACCGTAATCGCGCATCATTTCATGGTCGCAATAGAAGGATTGACGACCTGTTACGGTACGGAATGGTACCTTATCTTCTGTAGATGTAGTAAATGGAGAATAACGACGGTTTTTATCGTTCTTACCAGTACTTGTTACAGAGCTAATGATGAAGCGTGGTTGACGAACCATGTCATCGAAGGTAATTTTTTCTTGTTCACGGCCTTTTGCGTTCTTTTCAAGACCGGAAAGGCCTGTTTTTTCTTCCATTGCTTTCCAAGAGCGAACAGCCAATTTACCGTTTGTACAAGAGGACAATGTCAATACAGCATTACAAGCTTCCTTACATTCGTAAATGCTAGGGCGGCCATGAGAAATGAATTCTGGATTATCGATGACACCATTTTGATCATATAATGTCTTATATTCATCAGATACATCCCAAGCCATGCCATGAGCACCCATTTTGTTTTCGATGTTAGGTCCCAATGCAATGTATTTTTCAAAGATTTTACTATAATCGCGTTTTACATGAACGAGGTTCGGCATTGTTTTACCAGGAATTGGTTCACATTCGCCTTTGCTCCAGTCGAGAACCTTACCTTCTGGTTGAGCCACTTCACCTGGGCTATCATGACCAAGAGGTAATGCTACGATATCTTCATATTCTGTGAAGCCAGACTCTTTCGCTACGCGAGATACTGTTTCAGCAAGGGTACGGAATGTATCCCAGTCAGATTTAGTTTCCCATGCGCAATCAACAGCCGCTTGGAATACGTGTACATATGGATGCATATCTGTAGAAGACAAGTCTTCTTTTTCATACCATGTAGCCGCTGGGAACACGATATCAGAATACAAGCCGGTAGAAGCCATACGGAAGTCGATGTCGATTAAGAGGTCAAGCTTACCAGCTTCATCTGCTTCGCGCCACTTGATTTCTTCTGGTTTTACTGGTGCGTCATCATCTTCGAGAACACCATGTTTTGTACCAAGTAAATGTTTCAAGAAATATTCATGGCCTTTAGAGGAAGAACCGATAAGGTTCGCACGCCATACAAACAAGTTGCGTGGGTGGTTTTCTTTAGCCGCTGGATCTTCTACGCAGAATTGTAATTCTTTATTTTTCAATGCTTGCGCTACATATTGGTTAATCTCTGCTTCTGTACCAGCACCTGCTGCACGAGCGTCGTTAATCAATTCTTGACTGCCTTTATTGAAAGTAGGGTACGATGGCAACCAGCCTAAACGTGCAGCCAATACGTTGTAATCACCAGGATGACGGTAACGAGGCTTAGCTAATTTAGATACGCGGTCTGCCAAATCGATGCAATCAGAACGATATTGTTCTGTAGCAAAGTAGAACCAAGATGTACCATTTTGCAAACGAGGCGCTTTACTCCAGTCGTTAGCTGTCATGATACCGCCCCAACCTTCAACAGGACGAAGTTTTTCTTGACCTACGTAGTGAGCCCAGCCACCACCGTTAACACCTTCTGTACCACAGAACATGATGAGGTTCAAGATTGTACGGTAAATGATATCCGCATGGTACCAGTGGTTGATACCACCACCCATGATAATCATGGAACGACCTTTAGTTTTTTCTGCATTATCTGCAAATTCACGAGCTGTAGCAATAGCGATATCTGCTTTTACGCCAGTGATTTTTTCTTGCCATGTAGGTGTATAAGGAGTGTCATCTGTATAAGATGTTGCCACTTCACCACCGATACCACGATCGATACCATAGTTAGCAAGAATAAGGTCGTATACAGTAGTTACTTTTACAGGACCATCTACAGTTTGTACAGTAATAGTTGGAATAGCACGTTCAATAACACCTTCGTGCTCTTCATCGCCAAAGTATGGCAACTTAACAACAGTCACATCTTCACGTTGATCAAACACGGATAAGCGAGGGTCGATTTTAGCCCCTGTATTGCGGTTTTCAAGGCGTAAGTTCCATTTTTGTGGATTTGTGTGACGGTCGCCCATTGTACCATTTGGAACAACGATTTCATTTGTTGTTTCATCAATTAATACAGTTTGGAAATCAGCACCGTCTTCTTTGCTACCTAAATCCTTAGCGTTTAAGAAACGACCTGGTTGTACTGCACCGTTGATGTCTTCAACGCGTACAAGGAATGGCATATCGGTAAACTCTTTAGCATACTCTTTGAAGTATGGAGTTTCCTTATCGATGTAATATTCTTTTAAGATAACATGACCCATTGCCATAGCAAGAGCCGCATCAGTGCCGGCTTTCACATTAAGCCAAGCATCAGAAGAAGTTGTAGATTCCGCATAGTCAGGGGATACGGATACAACCTTAGTACCTTTGTAACGGACCTCTGTCAAGAAGTGAGCATCAGGCGTACGAGTCAACGGTACGTTGGAACCCCAAGTCATGATGTAACCAGCATTGTACCAGTCACCAGATTCAGGTGTATCTGTTTGTTCACCCCAAACTTGAGGGCTAGAAGGTGGCAAATCGGCATACCAGTCATAGAAGGACAATGGTGAACCACCCATTAAGTTAAGGAAACGAGCACCTGCTGCATAGGACAACATGGACATCGCTGGAATTACAGAGAAGCCTGCGTTGCGGTCAGGGCCGTATGTTTTTGCTGTATATAGTAAAGATGCTGCAGTGATTTCTGTCGCTTCGTCCCAAGTGGAGCGCACAAAGCCACCCATACCACGGGCAGATTTATATTTTTTCGCCTTTTCAGGGTCTTCTACGATAGATTTCCATGCTTCGATAGGATTTTTAGCTGTTTTCTTAGCTTCTCTCCAAAGCTCAGCCAATTCGCCGCGTACATATGGATATTTTACGCGCAATGGGCTGTACAAATACCAAGAGAATGTCGCACCACGAGGGCACCCACGTGGTTCATAGTCCGGCATATCATCCGGTGTTTCCGGATAATCTGTAGCTTGGTTTTCCCAGGCTACGACGCCATTTTTAACGTAAATGTTCCAGCTACAAGAACCAGTACAGTTTACGCCATGTGTTGTGCGGACTACTTTATCGTAGGACCAACGGTCACGATAAAAATTTTCCCATTCGCGACCGCCTTCTTCTGTGATTTGGTGACCGCTTGGAGATACGTCCTTCTTGCGAAGAAACTTGAATTTCTGAGACAATAAACTCATCTCGTGTCCTCCTTAAAACTACAAAAAAGCCCTTGCGTTAGCAATGCCAACAACAAGGGCGAATATCCACAATTATTCGATATTACTGATATTAGGGTCGATCGTGTCGCTATCTAAATCGAGTAATCCGATTAATGCATCTAAGTCACAGATTACCAGATGGTGTTTATCATAGGCTACATAGCCTAATTTTCGTAACTCACTGAGCATGCGGTTTAAACTTTCCCGAGATGTGGCAGCAAATTCAGCTAACTCTTGATTTGTTAACGCGATATCTATATAGATACCGTCATCACGTTGAATACCATAGCTATTAGCTAAACGCAATAGTGTTGAATAGAATGCACCTTTTTTGCCATACAACAACAAATCTCTGTATTTGGCTTGTTGTCGCCGCATATGAAGTGTATAGATTTTCATCATTGCAATGGCCAGTGAATGGTCCTTTGCAATGGCTGGTTCCAAAACATCATAACGGATGGAATATACCGAGCATTTTTCACGTGCAATCGCATTGAACACGTAAGTCCGGGTGTTCGTCTCGTACAAAGGAATTTCACCAAGCACATTATTTGGCCCCACCAACCGATGAGCAAAAATATGACCACTTGCCTCAAATTTCTTAATACTAAGTCGCCCTTCACGGACAATAAAAAAATGATCTGCTATATCACCTTCGTGAAACAAAAACTCGCCTTTTTCAAGGTGAATTGTTTCTCCTGGCAATGCAAGTAACTGGTTAATTAACTCCTGTTCCATACTATCACCGTGCATCTTTCAGTGTCATTTGTCCATATTGATTGTGAAAGTATCTTTCACAATCAGCCATGCACAAAAGGCACATATACTATATACTTTACGTATATTATCCCTATTATAACCGATTAATTCTCATATAAGTGTGTTTTTCGTCACATTCACATTATATTCTGTCCTATATAATAATGGTGTGATTTTAGGCACACTCTCTATTATTATAGTACCACATTTTACAAGGCTTTTAAACGAGATGTGCCACATATTCGTGTGAAAAGATCTACCCTTTATCACATGTGTTTTAGTTAAAGGAGAGCTCTCATGTCAGAACTGAAAATGCCTCAAGTAGGTGCAAGTCGCAAAGAGATTGTTGCGAACTGGCAACCAGAAAATCCAGAATTTTGGGAAAAGTTTGGTAAAAAAATTGCTAAACAAAACTTGGTTATATCCACAATCGCATTAACCCTTTCATTCTGTGTATGGTACTTGTGGGCAACCATTGCAGCGCAACTCAACGGCGCAGGCTTTAATTTCACAACCGATCAATTATTTACATTAGCCGCATTACCAGGTCTTGTAGGTGCTACATTACGTTTTGTATATACCTACATGCCAGCCTTAATCGGTGGTAAAAACTGGACATTTATTTCCACACTTATTCTATTAGTTCCTGTTGTATGGCTCGGCTTTGCCGTTCAAGATACAACAACTTCTTATACGACATTCATGATCTTAACTGCCCTCATCGGTTTAGCGGGTGGCAACTTCTCGTCCTCCATGGCGTACATTGGCAACTTCTTCCCTAAATCCGAAAAAGGTACTGCTCTTGGTATCAACGGCGGTGTTGGTAACCTTGGTATTTCTGTAATCTACTTCTTGGCTCCATTCGCTATGGGTTCTGCTGCATTAGGTAGCGTATTTGGTGTAACACCAGCTATCATCAAAGGTAACGCAGTATACCTTGCCAATGCGGCTTTCATGTGGATTGTACCACTTGTTGTTATCCTTGCACTTATGACACGTTTCATGGATAACTTACCACTAGAAAAACCAAATCCTAAAAATCTTGTACAAATCTTTGGGAACAAACACACTTGGGCACTTACATTGCTATACACTTGTTCCTTCGGTGCTTTCTCTGGTTATGCGGCAGCACTTGGCTTATTAGTAGGTAAAGAATTCCCTGAAGTTCCATTTGCGTCTATCGCATTTGTTGGTCCTCTTGTATCAGGTGCCCTTCGTCCTGTAGGCGGTTGGTTAGCAGATAAGATCAATAGCGGTACAAAAGTTACCTTTGTAAGCCTTCTCGGTCTATGTGCAACAACAGCGCTAATTGCAGTTGGCGTAGATATGCACAACTTCCCATTCTTCTTTGCTATGTCCGTGTTGACATTCGTATGCTGTGGCTTCGCAACTGGTGCTACATTCCGTATGATTCCTCACGTATTTGGCAATCCATTGCTTTCCTCTTTAATTACAGGTTTCGTTGCTGCCGTAGCTGCATACGGTGCCTTCATTACACCTAAAATCTTCGGTTTCGTATACTCCACATTCGGCAACATTCACCCTGCATTCGCAGTACTACTAGCATTCAACATCGTAACAGTTGCGGTTTGCTTCTGGTTCTATGTGAGAAAAGGGGCAAACATGAACGTATAAATTCATGTTCTACCTTATAGCTGTATAGAAAATATAATTTACATCATTAAAGAAAATATAATTCACCCTTAATTTGGGTAATGAAATACCCCCTCAGTCGTCCTCCACCGCCTTAACGGCCTGCGGCTAGGCCTTGGCCTAGCAAAGTCGGACTCTCTGAGGGGGTTATTTCATTAGAAATCAGATATGAATTAGATTATCTACATGGTGAATTATATTTTCTATCACAGCAATTACGGTTGTCCATGAATTTATGCGTTCGAAATAGACACAACGGTCTGCGGCCTAGGGCCTTGACCTAGTAAAGTCGGATAATTGTGGGTGTTCTTTTATTGGAATTTAGATCTGTATTAGAGCATCACATAGTAAATTATATTTTCTGCCACAGCAATTACGGTTATCCATGAATTTATGCGTTCTAAATAGACAGAACGGTCGCGGCCTAGGGACTTGACCTCATCCATATACCTCTTCTAAAAATTAGAACAGGCCTGTTCTAATTTCTAGGAGAGCATGTATTGATGCACCAAGAAACTATGTGAAAACTTTATATGCTTATTTTCTTTGTAAGCCACGGCAAACGAGTTCAAAGATAACTTTCTGTGCTTCTAACCATTCATCGCTTTGGGACCACTTATATTGTTTATTAACAGCATATAGTCCATGCACTAAAAATACAAAAACGGATACACCCACGTCAAATGAAGTTCCAAGTGCTTCTGCCATAATGAGCCCTTGCCGATCTTTTTCACTCCGTATAATTCGTTGCAATACATATTCTGAAATTTGGTCATCTAAAAATAAAGGTAAATACTTTTTATGTCGTATAATACGCTGACATAAGGGCAATCTATCAAAAATAGAATCGTATGATTCTCTCAATGACACTGAATCAGAAGCAGCCGATAAGGTTTGAGCTATAGTTTGTAAATTATTATTATCTACCATTCCTGGTCGCGAATAAGCGATTGCATCATCTACTAAATCATCAACAATCTCCATGATATTGCTATAGTGTAAATAAAAAGTAGAGCGAGTTATACCTGATGCTTTACACAACAATGTTACGGTTAAAGACTCAAAAGAATAGTTTTCTAAACAACTAAGCAACCCTTCTTTTAACAACATTCGTGTCATTTCTTTTCGAGTTATCATATAACCTCCTACATAGACACATTTATACAATGTGTCTATTAACAAACATAGTGTCAATTATTGTTGAGACTAGTATAACAAAACAAGGTACACTAATTCTAGGGATTACAAACAGTAATCTATTTGATTAGATTTTCAAAATACAATTAAGGAGATACCTATGACACAATATACTCACATTAGAAATGCTACAGGAAAATTAACAATAAAAAACACAACATTTCTTATTGATCCATTCTTAGCACCAAAAGATACTTATCCTGGCTTTGAAGGAACATTTAACTATCAACAAAGAATGCCTATGGTTGATTTACCTGTATCAATGGACAATCTATTAAGCAATGTAACTGCAGTAGTAGTTACACACACACATCTCGATCATTGGGATGACACGGCAATTAAATCTATTCCAAAGTCACTTCCTATTTTTGTGCAAAATACAGCGGACAAAGAACTTATTATCTCCCAAGGCTTTAATGATGTACGCATCATTTTTGAAAGTCTTGAGTTTAATGGTATCACATTGAGAAAAACAGGTGGCTCACACGGCACTGTAGAAATGTATGCAAATCCAGTTCTCGCACAATTAGCAGGCGATGCGATGGGCGTTATTTTTGAAGCAGCAGACGAACCAACTGTGTACCTTGTAGGCGATACAGTTTGGACAAGTGATGTTGAGAAGGCTCTTCTTCGCTTCGACCCTAACGTTATTATTATGAACACTGGATATGCTCAAATTTTAGGCTTTGAAGATAGTATTATTATGGGTACAAAAGATATTGGCCGCATGGTGGTACGCAAACCAGAGGCTAAAATTATTGCGGTTCACATGGATACAGTTAATCATACTACAACAAGTCGTAAGGATGTGCACAAATTTATCAAAGGCACCCATATCGAAACCCATGTAGCAGTCCCTGAGGATGGAGAAACTATTGTACTATAAGTTACTATATACCTATGTTGTTTTTATGTTGTTATTGAGGTATACTATAAACATAAAGAGAGTCATTGACGTGTGCAAGCGTTAGGCTCATCTAAAAATTTGGGAAATAAGATGCGCCTAACGTGTAAGTATTACCAGTACTTATTACGTTAGGCGTTTCTTAAGTTTATTTGAATAAACTTAAGATGGAAATTACAATGAAGCGTCAGGTCTGCCTGACGCTTTTATTCTTTCATAAATAATTATTAGTTAATTAGGCTAAAACGTAGAAAATAAAACTCATCATTTAGATTTACTAATTCAGAGTTTACCTCTAATGAAATAACCCTCTCAGTACGTCCGACTTTGCTAGGTCAAGGCTATGCCGCAGACCGTTAAGGCGGTGGAGGACGCACGAGAGGGTATTTCATTACCTCGTAAAGAAGATGAGTTTTATTTTCGGTTAAATAGTCTAATCAATTAATAATTATTTTACTTCTGCCCAACCTAAAGCAGCCCGTTTTGCATCCATATCTGCTAAGATTTTTTCTGCTACTTTAACAGGGTCAGTATTTACATACATAACGGAACCTAAGAGATCTTTAGTGTCTTCTTTAAGCCATTTTGTAACAGCATCAGAGCCTTGTGTAGGTGGTTCAACGCAATGGTAAGAGTTAATCCCCATCAATCGGAAACCGAGGGATGCACCAACACCTTTTTCGTTAGACCATTCAGGACTAGACATAGCAAATGGTAATTGAGGCAAGTTAAGGCCTAATTCTGCTGCGATACCACCGAAGATACCAGAGGAACGCGCATTATCTACACATTCGCCAACATGCCATACTGGTGGTTGATCATCGCCCAAGAACTCCTGCAATGCAGGGCTACATTTCTTAATAGCATCTGTATTACAATAGCCAAGTTTCATCAATGGGAAGGATGCGCAACCATTAGTTAAGATAAGGCAGCCATTTTTAATAAGTGTATCAACAACATCTACAGTTGCTTTTTCATAGATAACACGAGGATTGGAACAACCTACTACATTAACGATACCACGAACTTTACCTGATTTTAAAGCCTCTGCCAATGGTTTGAAGGAACCGTAATGTTTAACAGTGGATTCCGGAGAGAAACCAACCTCTGCAGTGATTTCATATGGCGGGATGAATACAGGCATCCCTTTACGTAATTCATGAGCTTCAAGAGCGCGATCCAAGATTTTGCGAGCCAATTCTTTAGTTTCGGACAAGTTAGTATGATGATGATCGTAACCGATATGTTCTGCACCTGGCAAGCGAGTTGCATCAGATGTTGTAATAACTTTTGTATTGAAACAACGTGCTACGTCCATAATGGCAGGAAATACGTCTTGTACATCTGCTACCCAACAATCAAGAGCACCAGTACCAAGTACAAGTTCAGCACCGATTGCATTACACAATGGGATAACGTTTTCATAACGATACATACTGGATAAACCAGAGCAACAAATCCCATAGAATTGGATACCTTTCGCACCAATAGCTTTCGCTTTTTCTAAGTACTCTTCAGAGGCACCAATTTTACAAATTTGAGATACCAATGTTGGCAAGTGACCATGAACAGCTATGTTAACATACCCTTTTTTCAAAGCACCAATATTAACCTTTGATGTACGGCGGCCGCCTTGACCAAATAATGCATCAGTAGCAATATCTGCAGCTACTACACCAGTGAATGTGAAAGCAAGACCACAACGCAAAAATTGTTTCATATTACTTTCCCAATCGCCATCTCCACCTACACATGTGCGATGGTATGCATCAAAGGCTTCGTTGTATGCGGAAACAGGCAAGATATCTAGGTTTTTCCAAACTTCACGACGTTCAGCAGGAGCCATAGCTGTAATCGTCTTATATTCACCTGGCAACGCACGACTCAAGTCTTCTAACAGAACATCTGCTAAATCATTAGCTACATCTTTTAAGGAACGGCCTTCTTCAGGAATGTTGAAAGCTTTACATACGGTACGGATTTTTTCTTCGCCCAAAATCGGAATATCTAATTCACCAGTAGCAGCAGCCTTCAAAGAAATCAAGATTTCACGAGCATGCGCACCATGTTGAGTCAAACCACCAGCAACGGCACGTGTCATGTTACGAGCTACGATAAGATCAGCATTAGCACCGCAGACACCGCGAGGGCTCTTAGGTGTAATTTTACATGGACCCATGAAGCAAACACGACAACATACGCCAGCAATACCGAAAGTACATTGTGGTTGTTGTTTGTCGAAACGGTCAAACACTGTATCGCAACCGATTTGCTCCATACGAAGAATCATTTCACGTACCGCAGGGTCTGGTGTTTGTTCAATTACATCCTGTTTTGTAGGCCAGGTTTTACGATACTCAGCAACGGCTTTCATGTAGTCGTTTACACCATGTTCATGAGGTACCCCTGGTTCATGAGTGTGTGGCACCCATTTATCCGTCGGCATAGCCTTTGCATGACTATGGTCGTGACCATGTTCATGATCGTGGTCGTGGTCGTGGTCGTGACCATGATGATGATAACCGCCACAATGGTCATGGTCATGATAATGTTCGTCATGACTGTGGTCATGGATGTTTTTGTTTTCCACATCTTTATTCATAATAAACCTCCTAGGGGCCTACATAGGCCAACTGACAATAACAAGAAAACATATTCTACATTTACTTCTAGTTAATTCCACCATAATGATGGGCTTTAAGTCCTATCTTCAAAATATGTTTTAATCTATTACAAGTATATTTTCTGAGAGGACAATTGTCAATCTAATTTTATACATATTATAAAAAATATCACCTCTAATCCCCCATTATAACAACGTTTCTCAATTATAAAATTCATAATAATTTCATGAAACAAACTCATTTTTAATTCCTATTTATTAAAGGAATTAAAAGCACTCATGAGAAATAAACACCTTATAATATTAATTCTATATACACCAACAATTCTCCTGCATCATTTTCACAAAATCTTACTGCTCCATCTAAAATATTTAAAACATTAGCTCCGCTTTAGCGCAGTAGCGTGCCTCTCTTAACGCAGATATGATAAAAACTTTAATGTACTTACTGAATAAGTAAGGATGAAAAAATCCTCCTCAAACGACTTCGAGCTCCGCGTAGCGCAGTAGCTTCTCTAACGCAAATGTGCTAGAAACTTTAATGTATAAGCATAAAGGATAAAGTAAAAACAGCCCGTCACAAATGACTGCAGGCTCCGCTTTAGCCCAGTAGCTCCCCCTACACCGATGCACTAAAAACCTTAATGTAAACAGATACAGAAAAGAAATAGCCCCTCTGGAAAAAACTTCGGGCTCCGCTTTAGCGCAGTAGCGTGTTTTTTCCAGAGGGGCTATTTCGGTTATTGTAAAGTGTTACATTAAAGTTTTTAGTACATCAAGTACTTCGTGTGGTAATTCATTTTTACTGTCTTTGAGTTTTTCCACGTATTCAGAGCGGAATTCAAAGGCTTGGTGTAGTTGGTGATGGTATTCACGTACATCAAATGGTGGTTCGAATCCTGGCACTTCTACGTAGGATAGGTTTTCATAGGCACCGAATGGTTCGAATTGTAGGTCTCCTTCTACTAGGCGTTCTAATAAATCAAGGGTCACTTCTTTAGGGATTTTCTTTTCAAGGAAGAATCCTGTGTTCATGATATAGCAATCTACGCCACATTCTTTGAAGAGTTTTTTATAGCTTTCATAATCACGAACTAACGGATAGGTACGGAATGGGTTTGCATATGGCTCAATAACGAGTGCATTTGGATCGACGTTGGCATCGAGTTTTTCCGCAGTAGAGCGGCGTGTTGCAAGGGTTGCGCCCATAGTGGAAGCCAATACAGGGTCGTCGATTTTAAGGATTGGTGGCAATGTTTTATCTTTCATCAGCCACACAATGGCATTAACCGGTTCGTCCACGTGGTTTACGCGATTGTCTGTCCAGAATTGGGATTTAATAGCACGGCCATTGTTGTTGCGCACGTCCTCAGCCAATACGACCTTATTACCATTTTCATCGAGGGTAACGCCTACGTTTTGCAATGTTAATAAGTATTTATTAGCAGGGTGTTCCACAGGATAGTCCTGCATTTTATCAAAGTATGTTGGTTCCATCGCAACGGAGGACAAATCATTTGTATTGATGATATATGCATCATCATGCAAGATAGAAATATCATAGCGACCATTGTGTTTTTCGTGAGTCAATGTAGATTTACCAGAACCGGATAGACCAAATACGCCGATTGTGAAAGACTCACCATTTTTAAGGTTATAGCGTTTCATACCGCCGTGGCAAGCTACGTAGCCATAACGGTTTGCCAAGGACCAAGCCAATGTCAATGTGCCTTTTTTATGTTCCCCAAAGTAACGCATGCCAAGAATCATAGCACAGTTATGAGCAGGGTCAAAAATAGCAAGACCACCTGGATGACCTGGTACTACATAGTCAGGGTCAGAGTAGATATAAATATCCCCTTCCTGGATGTCTTTACTGTTGTTATAGAACTCTTTCACTGCATCGTCAAAGAATTTAAAGTTCATAACCCAAGAATACATGATGGATGCATGATCCTTTGGAATCATAAGATGAGCACGAGCCGTGAATTTTTTATCAAGACCAACCACAACTTGTGTAGAAATCCATTCTTTATTGCGACTATCATACACAGCATCACGAGCGATACCGGCTAATTCGACTTCATCAATACCTTCATCACCAATGATACGGCGAGCCTTCGCATAGCGGCCAGTCGTTTTACCATCATTAGTTACGAGAATTTTAGCGTCAGCTGGTAAACCTTGTTCTTCTGGTTTAAATACAGGCATATCAAGAAGAATGACACCTGGTTCTTGCGTTGCCAATGTATACGCTTCTGCTACAGATGTAACAGGTTTTACGTTATTGCCATAAAATGCAGTTTCAATGGTGCTGCGTAATTTAGAAAATAACGGATTTGTCTTGATTTCACTTTGATTCCAAATGCGACGTGTTGCCATTCTAATCCTCACCTTTATCGTATAACTTTATAAAAACCTATCGGTACGTGTATTGAAAATACTTCTAATAATTTCTATTTTACCTGTTTTTAACAAATTTGTATACATGAAAGAGATGAATAAAAGTAAATTATTGTATGTTTATTTTAAATTAGTGCAACACATTTTGTAATAATAAAAATTGATAACTATTGTAAGCTCTCAGAGAGTTACTTTTTATTTTTATTAATAAATGCGTTGATTATCGCCTACAAAGTCAGTTTTATCCCAAGTCAACAATGTACGAGAGCCTTCAAGTTCACGAATATGTGTACAATCTTGCATCATTTCTAGTACGCCTCGGAATTTACCATTTTCATCACGCACGGCCGTGTAGATAACATAGATAAACAAGCCCGGTTTATTGATCCAAAATTCTGCTTGGTTTTGTTCTCCCGAACGGAATTTCTCTACGATTTCTTCTACTACATGAACAGACTTCGCAGGATGGCAATTCTTCACCTCACGGCCAATAACATTAGCACTACGAGGGAAAATGCGATGTGGTGTATCACTGTAGAATTTAACGAGTTCATTTTCATCTACATAGGATAAATCCACAGGCAGATGACGGAACAACAAATTAATTTGCTCTAAGGTCAATTTGCCAGTGGCCACATCTAGGACAGCATCTTTACTAACGGCTGCACCTCCTACAGGGCCAACATATTTGGATAATAGACCTGCCAAATCGTTTAGGAACTCATTAGATACAGCACCGTTTTGACCGGAGTTATTTGTATTTAGTTGTGCCGCAGAATCATTGATGCCTGTCACTACATATAAACCTGGTGCGTTAATAATAGCATAACCGATTTCATGGTCATTTTTGCTCATGCGCACAAACTCTTCATCGCTTAATAATTTAAAGGATGTTGGCAATAAAACCTCTAACTCCTTAGAGTTCAAATCACGTAACTTTGCCAGTGTTTCTGGAACAGATGCTAAAAACTCCTCATATTTATCTTCACGAAGCAATGCGTAGGATGAAGAGATAGCATCGCGCACGCCATCATCAAAGGTCCACATAATACGCGTAGGACGATCAAAACCATGGTTCTCTAACATTGGATAGAGTTGATTTTGCTTACGAGATAGATGGATACGCCATTCTGCTAAGGAATCAAAAACACCAAGCCAAGGATTTTTAATAAACTTATCTTGTTTTAACAATTCATCCGCTTCAAGAGCTACCTTTTCAACCGCATTAATTTCTTCTAAATAAGCCCACAACGGATGATTCTCTGGGTACTCATTTTTGGCACGCACTAATACACCGTCAAATAAATTCAACAAATCATCCATCTTGTCTAGTATTTCTTCATCCTTATAGACACCTTTCAAACTTTGCTCTGCATAAGCAAATTCGTCAGGCGTACAAGTACCTAACTTTTCTTTTAAAATACGGTTACCCTCTTCCAAGGATAATTTACCGTCTAAATAATCCTCTTTAATAGATACAATAATTCTGTACCGTTCGTTATTAATATCTAGCTTTTGCTGTAATGGATTCATATGCTTATACCTCCAGGGGTCAAAGACTATTAGTATATACAATATATTATTACTATATTAAATATACTTTTATTATATTCATTTTGAAAGTAATTTTCAGTTGCTACAGATACATTTCCTAAGATAATTGAGCCACAAAACACTTTCACCCAATATAATTAAATCCTTAAGTACTTTCACCAGCACATAAAAAGGCACCCATACAATGTATGAGTGCCTTCTATTAATTCCTTATATTAATATATTCAGTTTTAGATGCCTCTACAGGATTGCCATTGCTATCCGTAGCCGGTGTAAATTTCCATGTAGAAATCGTGTTCACAATGGATGCATCCGCATCACTACTACCAGTAGACCCTTGTAATTCTACATGAGAAACGGATCCATCTGTATTAATAGTAAAGTTTACATTAACAACAGTTGTATCACCGGCATAACCATGTAGTACACCAGAATCAAAGCCTGGTGTAGATACTGCTTTTGGCGCTTCATAAGGTGTGGCCGCCAAAGAAACAGCGGTAGACATGGACATAATTAATGCCGTTAAGGCAACACAACGCAATACATTACTCATCATCTTTCTCCTCATTTAGTCTTATGACTACTCTCATTATTGAGTCCTAGACTGTTTCACTCCTTATTTTGCCTTAGGACCATTCGCTTTCGCATTCACATCAGACGCATGATTATCGTTAGACTGTGATTTGTCTACCGTCAATTTACCATTGCCGGACTTAGCTGGAGCATTACCCTTTGGCAATGTAATTGTCATGCCTATGATGGATGCATGGGCTTTTTGATCTGTGCCAATAGCCGGAGTAAATTCCCATTGTCTAATAGCAGCTTTCACAGCCTCATCAACAGGACCATAACCAGAGGATTGTTCTACAAAGACATTTTCAACCTTGCCTTGTTTGTTAATTAGGAATCGTACACGCATATGATCAGCTACGGTAATTCCATTTGGAATAGCTGGCATCGTAGGTTTAACGATGGATACCTCGCGAGGTGCTTCTGTAAATCTACCCGCAGCCGCATCAGCATGAGCAGGCATCATAGCACCTACCGCAAATGTAAGAACAGCAGCACACGCGAATCGAGTTAATATATTCATGGTTTGTTCCCCCTCGAAATTAATATAATAAATATACATATATAATACTCGATAAAGATGAAGAAAAAAATACCTAACTGCAAAATGTAGTCTATTAGTAAAAAATATATGTATAGAATAATTTTTATTGATAATTTTTATTGATAATTTTTCTCATTTATGATATATTGATTTCAAGATAACTGTTCGGACTTACATATCAAGTTGATATGACAAAAAAATTACACAAAGGAGGTTCATCATGAGACGTAGAAAGCGTATTCAAATGAAGGTCATGATGGTACTTGGTATCGTTGCCCTCGTTGGGCCAAACCATCTACAATCTCTCATCCACTAAACTATCGTGACCTTAGCAGAAAACCGTATAACTGCCACTAGCCGCTACGTTAGTAGCGGCTATTTTTCCGCTTAAATAAGGGTAGTTAACAAGATAACTAAAAATTTTAAACTTAGTACCTACAAAAGGAGGTTTATTATGAAATTTAATCGAATCGTATTAGTCGTCGTATCATTAGCACTGATGTTGTTCGCATTAGCAGGCTGTGGAAAAGATACAGCACAAGACAACCAGAAGAAATTAAACGTAGTTGCTACAACAACAATGTTAACGGATTTAGTAAAAGAAATCGGCGGTGACCATGTGTCCGTCCAAGGTCTTATGGGGCCTGGCGTAGACCCTCACCTCTACCAAGCGAGCGCCGGCGATGTAACAACTATGTCTAAGGCAGATGTTGTAGTGTACAACGGTGTTCACTTAGAAGGTAAAATGGGTTCTATTTTCGACAATTTAACAAAACAAAATAAAGCTACTATCCGCGTATCCGATGCCATTGATCCAGCTACTCTACTCGACTTTGACGAAGAAGATGGCGTGAAAACAAAAGACCCTCATATTTGGTTCGATATAGCAAATTGGAAACTTGCAGCCAAGGCTGTATACGAAGGACTTTCAAAAGCAGATCCAGCTCACAAAGAGGATTTCAAAAAACGGTATGATGCGTACCTCACTAAATTAGATGACACAGATGCATACATTAAAGCACAAGCAGAATCAATTCCTAAAGAATCTCGCGTTCTCGTAACAGCACACGATGCCTTCCAATACTTCGCTCGTGCGTATGGCTTTGAAGTAAAAGGTTTACAAGGTGTTAGTACTGCTACAGAAGCAGGCACACAAGATGTAAATGAACTTGTGCAATTCATCGTAGATCACAAAATTAAAGCCATCTTCGTAGAATCTTCTGTACCGCACAAAACAATTGAAGCTGTTCAAGAAGCAGCTAAGGCTAAAGGCTGGAACGTTGCTATCGGTGGCGAATTGTACTCCGACTCCCTCGGTTCTGAAGGCACTGAAGGCGGCACATATATCGGTATGGTAAAAGCCAATATCGATACCATCGCTAAAGCACTTAAATAAACAATGATAAAAGGAGGTCTCTATGGAATGGGCCGTTGAAGTTGAAGATATGACCGTAGCCTATACGACAAAACCAGTATTATGGGACGTAGATATGAAGGTACCCATCGGTTCCTTAGCGGCCATCGTCGGTCCTAACGGAGCCGGTAAATCTACATTATTAAAGGCCATGTTAGGCCTATTAACAGTTATCTCAGGTAGTGTTAAGTTTTATATCGACCATCACCTTGCGATGGACAAAAAGGATTACAAGAAAATCGCCTATGTCCCTCAAAGCGGTAGCGTAGACTGGGACTTTCCTACTACCGTATTAGACGTTGTACTCATGGGCCGCTATGGTCATCTAGGTTGGTTCAAACGACCAAGTAAAAAGGATAAGGAACTGGCCCTCTCCATGATTGAAAAAATGGGCATGAGCGACTATGTAAACAGGCAAATCCGTCAACTTTCAGGGGGACAACAACAGCGTGTATTCCTCGCGAGAGCCCTCGTACAAGAGGCAGATATTTACCTCATGGACGAACCTTTCAAGGGCGTCGATAAAACGACGGAGCATGCTATTATTTCTCTTTTACAAGAAATGAAAGCACGTGGCAAAACGGTGATCGTCGTACACCACGATTTAAATACAGTGCCTCAATATTTCGACTGGGTAACGATGGTCAATAAACAAACTGTTGCCTATGGACCTGTGGCAGATACCTTTACAGACGAAGCCATCGAGCGCACCTACGGCAAGGGGAGGATTGTATGACCATACTCCAATCCTATACGACGCAGATGGTATTGCTCGGTACAGCTCTCTTGGGCCTTGCCAGTGGTATTGCAGGCACCTTCGCTGTACTGCGCAAGGAAAGCCTCATCGGTGACGGTCTTTCCCACGCGGCACTGCCTGGTGTAGTCATCGCATTCTTGCTGACCGGTATAAAAGACATTGAGGTACTCATTATAGGTGCCGCCCTGTCCTCTATCACTGCGGCGTGGCTCATTACCATCACCGTAGAAAACAGTAAAATCAAATTCGATGGCGCTCTGGCTACTATACTATCTGCTTTCTTTGGTCTTGGTATGGTTCTACTCACCTACCTTCAAAGTCTAAACAATGCAGGTCAGGCGGGGCTTTCAAAATTTATATTTGGACAGGCCGCCACCATATTAGCCCGCGATGTGTACATTACATCGGCAGCAGCGCTCATCATTATCGTTTTAACAGCCTTATTTTGGAAAGAGCTAAAGCTCATTTCCTTTGACGTAGAATACGCTAAAACATTGCAAATTCCCGTCACCTTTACCCTCATTTTATATCGTTTCCTATTGATCATGACCATCATCATCGGCATTCAATCAGTAGGTGCTATCTTAATCAGTTCCCTACTCATTGCACCGGCCGTAGGGGCCCGTCAGTGGACGAACAAGCTAGGTACCATGTGTATACTAGCCGGTCTATTTGGCATGGTATCTGCTATCGGCGGTACCATTTGGAGTACAACAGTACAAAAACTGCCTACAGGTCCTGCGATCATCGTCATTCTGTCGGTTATCGTACTGTTGAGCCTCATATTTGCCCCTAATAGAGGCATCTTGTGGCAATTCCGGAAAAGAGGTGCCCCATGACAGTACATACAGAGATTTTACTCATCGCCATTGCGGTATCCATCGCGTGCGCTATCCCTGGTGTATTCCTCGTGCTGCGCCGCATGTCCATGATGGCTGACGCCATTACACACACCGTATTCCTCGGCATCGTGCTCGCTTTCTTTGTAACGGAAGACTTAAACTCGCCCTTGCTTTTAGTAGGGGCAACCGTAGTCGGCGTAGGAACAGTGTGGCTTACAGAGATGCTTCATAACACGGGCCTCGTCAACGAAGACGCGTCCATTGGTATCATCTTTCCCCTTCTATTCTCCATCGCCATCATCCTCGTCAGTCTCTATAGCGGCAACGCACACCTTGACGTAGATACGGCACTTCTAGGGGAAATCGCATTCGCCCCATTCGACAGATGGATTGTAAACGGTACCGACTTAGGTCCTGTATCACTATGGATTTCTCTTGGAGTAGCGGTCATCAACCTCCTATTAGTTATGCTCTTCTACAAGGAATTGCAGCTATCTACCTTCGATCCACTATTAGCAGGGCTCTTCAGCTTCATGCCCGCCCTCATCCACTACGTGCTCATGACCATGGTGTCCCTAACCGTGGTGGCTTCATTCCAAGCGGTTGGTGCCATCCTCGTTATCGGCCTCATGATTGGACCTGCGGTTATCGCTTATTTATGGACAGACTCTGTGAAAGCCATGCTCACTAGCAGTATCATCATCGGCATTATCTGTGCCGTCATCGGTACAGAAGTCGCTTTCACCCTAGACGTATCCATTGCAGGCGCTATCGCAACAACGATTGGTCTCGCATTATTAATTGCCGTTATTTGCACGCCAAAGACAGGCTATATTGCAACCTATCTTCGCCAACGCCACTTGCGTCGTCACTATCGAGAAACGATGATGCTCTGCCACATCTATACCCATATGAATACACCTGTGGCGGCCATTGAAAATGGTATCGGCACCATTCACGAACACTTGAACTGGAAGCCAGACTATACACACCAAGCCGCAACACACCTTAAGAAACAAGGCTTGTTGTACGTAACAAATGGGTACTATATGCTGACCGATAAAGGTGTAGCGCAAGTTAAAGAAATTATTTAAATACAATACCAATACTTTTCCCAACAAAAAAGAAGCTGAAACCAATGCTAATCTGCAAGATTTCAGCTTCTTTTATATTAGTTAATTGCTTCTAATGGAATGACGTGAGGCATGCCTTTGTCATCCATATAAATTTTAGTTTTAACACGGTATACATCTTCCATCATGGCTTCTGTAAAGATGTCTTCCGGTGCACCTTGAGCGTATACTCTACCATCTTTGAGCACGATGATTTCATCTGCGAACATAGCCGCCAAATCAAGATGATGTAATGTTACGAGTGTTGTAAAATCATTTTCTTGAGTCAGATTTTTTAGCAATGTTAACAAGTCAAATTGCTTGTGCAAATCTAGAGCACTCGTCGGTTCATCAAGAATTAAGATTTTAGGTTCTTTTACAAGGGCCTGGGCCATGAACACAAGTTGGCGTTGACCACCGCTGAGCTCCATAATGCTACGCGATGCAAAGCGTTGCAAGTTCAACCGTTCCAACACCTCTTGTGTAGCTGCAATGTCCTCATCACTAACACGGAAGGACATGGATCCCATGCGCCCTAACATAACGACTTCAAAAACAGTCAAATTGACTCTACAGTCATTATCTTGAGACAAATAGCTCACTGTACTACTGAAATCCTTTGTCGAATATTGAGCTACAGATTTACCATTGATGGTAATGTCGCCCTTGCCTTTCAAGATACCCATAATTATTTTTAACAGTGTAGATTTACCAGCACCGTTGGTACCGATGAGAGCCGTCAATTTACCATTTTTAGCGGCAAAATCAACGCCCTTCAAGATTTGCCCGTCTTCCGTAGAGGAATAGCCAAAGGTTAAATTATGAACTTCAATCATTTGAAATAGCTCCTTTTCCTAGTTAATACCAACGAGAAGAAGAAAGGTACACCGATGATTGCTGTCACAATACCGATTGGGAACATCGCCCCAGGAACGAGCATTTTACTCGCAATAGATGCGAGAGACAAAATCGCCATGCCACACACTGCAGATAGAGGTAAGAAATACCGTTGATCCTCACCTACGAGCATACGTGCAATATGTGGGCCTACAATACCGATAAAACCAATGGTTCCAACGAAAGAAACGGCTACGGCAGTGATGAGGGAAATGAAAGCAAATACTTTTACGCGCAAACTTTCAACATCAACACCTAAACCAGAGGCCTTTTCATCGCCTAATTTTAAAGCCGTTAAACGCCAAGACTCACGCATCATGAGTGGAAGCATGATAACTAGCACGAGGAGAACGATGGAGATATTAATCCAGTTTGCCTTTGCTAAGCTACCCATCGTCCAGAATACGATGTTTTGAAGGGCCTCAGGAGATGCCATATATTGCATCAAGGATTGAAGCGCTTGGAACAAGAACATCATGCCAATACCAGCGAGAATCATCGTTTCAGAAGAGAAATTCTTAATCTTATTGATGGAATAGATAAAGAAGCTCGTCAAACTAGCAAATACGAAGGCGCCAAATGGAACCATAAAGACACCTAAAAACTCTAATGCACTAGCGCCTACAACTACCATGAGAGAAGCACCGAAGCCAGCCCCTGCAGATATACCAAGTGTATACGGGCTAGATAACGGGTTATCGAGGATAGTCTGCATACCAGCACCTGCAATACCTAAAGAGGCGCCTACAAGTAATGCCATAATGGCCGTCGGAAGGCGAATGGACCAAATGATGACATATGCATTTTTAGAAACCTCTGATGGATCTACTAATGCTAACCATACATCACTTAACGTAAGTGATGCAGGACCTACAATAATATCGGTAACAAAACTTACCACACAAATGATCAGACCGATGATAATGAACATGAGCTTTTTATAACTCTGTTTCTTATAATCGTACTGATTGTTAGTTTCTATCACTACGAAAAACTCCTTTTTAGTTCAAATGCATAAACCAGATACCACCATAAGAATATGGAAGGAACTTGTCATAGAACTCTTTAAGTGTCGCTTCTGGGTCTACATCTTTAAACTCTTCAGGATAGAAAGTTTTGGCTAAATATTCAAATACCGCCGCATCATATACTTCACGTGGAAGGCCATGATGAATGGAATATACATCTTTATTTTCAACGGCTTTTAAATCACTCCAACCTTGACGTTCTGTGGTAAAAGCTTTCAATAACTCTTGAGATTGTGCTTCGTTTGCTTCAAAACCTAAACGCATGGATGTTGGGTTTTTAGGCCAGTAAGAACCCATAATCATAATAATATCTGGATTCTTTTCTAGTACAAATTCAGGATTAATTGGAGTGCTTCTCTTAACGATATCCTTTGTAATTACATCGGCACCACACAATGTAGCCAACGCCCCCCATGAGTAATTACCACTAAAGGAATTGCCGAACTCCTCAGGTCCTTTCATGCCAACTTCAAGATACACAGTTGGTTTTGGTTTATTAATAGTTTTTACACGATCAAGAACCTTTGTTACATGATCCGTATAGAATTTACTAATTTCTGCTGCACGTTCTTCCTTACCTAAAGCTTTACCAATAGCTTCGATAGATTTCTGATGTTTTTCGAGATTTTCTGCATGGTAGTCGATATAAATAGTTTGTACGCCTGCCTCATCTAATTTTTGCTTAGCATCAGATTCATATTGATTTTTTAAATCAACAGGAATAAAAATAACATCTGGATGCAATGCAACAACTTGCTCTACATTAAAGTTTTTATCCCCTACTGTTCCCACTTCTGGAATCTTAGCTAACTCAGGCATTTCCGTAGTAAAGTGTTTCCACATATCTGCTCTATACTGCTGCAAAGATGTATCCATACCGGCGATAACCTTCGGCGTATCTTTGCCCATAAGTGCAGAAATCGTAAGGAATGGACCGCCTGCACCACTCCATTGTAAAACAACGCGTTCTGCTGGCTTTTTAAGTGTCACTGTACGACCGGTTACGTCCGTAATTTCGATAGGCTTACCATTTTGGGCCGCATCTTTTTTCGTTTCACTTGGACCTCCACATGCGGCTATAAGCATGCTCGCAATTAAAAGGAAAACCGTGGCTAAATAGGCCATAAATTTCTTTTTCTTAATCATAAAACTACCTCACTACTCTAACTAACAAACTATTACTACATACAATAAAAAAAGCCCGTTTCCCCCACGTAGAGGAAACGGGCTGTACTCTCAACTAGACTATACACCATGCCTAATAAGCTAATATATAGTATGAATTTTCAACACCCAAAGCTAGTATGAAATTCACCTATACAAATCCCCATCCCCGTCACTCGCAGGTCAATTGGCAATTGTTAATTAGGCAGTTCTCCTGGCTCCAGTTTATCGTTACTTTGCGCCTTCCCAAGATATTATCTCAGTGACCAAGAATATTCCACATTCTCTATGCAAAGTCCCTCGCTGTTACAGTGGCGTGACCGCTTTGGCTTATACCAAATTCTCTATTAAGTCGCTAGACACCTAATCCAATCATATGTAGTTTTTCTCATCGTAGCATGCAGTATATACAGTGTCAACAAACATATAGGGGTATTGCCATAGGGCGTTTTAAGTACCTAATAATATAGAAAAAGCCGAAACCACGCTGCCATGCATGGTTCCAGCTTTTAAATCCATCAAACTAAGACGATTAAATCTGCTATAATTTCTTTTTATCGGTTAATAACTAAAACGCTAAAACTCAACACGCATCTGATACCATGTAGCACCACCGTGATCAGACTCAGACTCACCTTCATTTACAAAGCCAAACTTAGCGTAATAGGGAATCTTTTCTTCCTTACAGGTTAAAATGACACCCTTTCGGTTTTCCTCTCTGGCCAAGTCTATGAAAGCCTCTATTAACTGACCACCTACACCACGATTTCGGTATTCAGGCATCGTATTTAGACCAAAAATCATCTGCCATGCGCCGTTAGGGTTATGCAAAGAAGCATCGCCAAACATCTCATCCGTCAAGACGTCATCATCCGTTACAAAACCATCGATAAAACCGATAGGTGTATCGCCGTCAAAGGCAATTAAAAACTGATCTGCATAATGGTCTAATCGTTCCTTAAAAGCCTCACGAGGCGCCGCCTCAGCAGGAGGGAAACAAGTTGCTTCTATATGTGTCACTAACTCTAAATCAGCGGTTGTCGCTTTTCGTATTAATATATCCATATTCTTCTCCATCGTATCTACATATCGGTTTTAGTATATACTGTTTATAAAACAAAGGCTACACATTCAATAAAAGATGTGTAGCCTTATGTTAATAATCTCACAAATTGCGTTTCATATAGATTATCCAGCAATTATTTTTTCGTATATTTAGGCACATTCCGATACTGCATCGGCAATGAATTATCTTTAATTTTAAAACCATGCTTTTCGTAGAATGGTGCATTCTTGCTTTCACCAATCATAACATTGATATACAAATAAGACTTGTAAGCCTCTTTCACCATTTCTAACAAATGACCAGCAATACCGCGGCCATGATAATCAGGATGAACCAGTACATAATTGATGAAGCATAGCAGCTCGCTGTCATCCATGACTCGAATAAGACCTATTAAACGATCTCCATCCCACGCAGAAATCACACGCGATGAATTCATTAGTGCCTTGTGCAATCGATCAGGATACTTGCCCACCACCCAACGAACAGACAGAAACAATTCTGCTACCTGCTGAGGGGTAAAGTTTTTCTCTTCGGTATAGGTAATCACCCTATCGCCTTTAACGATATTAATCATGCTACTGCCTTTTCTAATCCATTTGCCAACTACATCTTAGGTGTGTGATACAACTTCCTTAGGATTCCACCAGATTATAGCAGAGCGAGAGGAAATCAAACATTTATTGTTCTTAGATTTTGCTATGATTTCTTTTTTGATTTCTTCCTCTGCTGCTGGCGTTAAATCTCCATAGTACTGTTCGTATATGATTTTTCGGCACTCGATTTCATCTTCTACAGTACGTTCACATCTATAATCAATGATACTTACATTAGGTGAACGCCCTTGTGAAAGTAACATATTATACAGAATTTGAAACTCCTGTACATCAGATTTGCTAGCTTCCCGAGGATTCTTCCAATCAGGAATGCCAGCTACGATTGCACAGTAGCCTTTAGAATATTGTTCCATTTGTAAAATACGAGGCCACACATCAGGAAACATCCAAAGTACAAGAGATATAGCTACCAGGTCAAACTGAAAATCTGGAGAGCCGTCTTGAGGTAAGTCTTGCACCAATTCTTCAATGATGTTAATGTTCTCAACGTTTAATTCTTTGGCATTTTCTTTAAGGACTGTCACCATGCCCTTTGACGGTTCAATAGCAGTAACAGATTTAATATGTTGAGCAAAAGGAATTGTGAAAGAACCAGGACCAGCACCTATATCTAACATGCTAGAATCAGGTGTTAAGACACTACTTAAAGCAGCATACACCTTCCGTCCAAAGTCGTAGTCATTGCTTTTACGCATAAGAGAAAAATCATTGGCCCGCTTATCCCAATACTCTAATAATGGATTCGCCCGAATCCCCTTCTCACGATCATAATAACTTTGTTTCCACATTTCATTCCAGAACGAAAAATCTGTAACTTGCAGTGCCATACGAAACCTCCTAACTTAGTCTAAATTCCTCATTTCTCGGATAAACTCTTCCGCCTCTTGTAGGTTCTTAGGGAACTCAAAATAAATACATTGCTCTTGTCCACAATAAGGATTACGGAAATCATAACCACTCAATAACAAATACTCTATAATCTTCCACTCTTTATCATTAGATTTTTTAGGAGCTTTGAACTTCTCATTCACAAAGTACATCTTACCTTTACATGTGGGACAGGTTTTATTGGTATTAAACAACTCGTAGTTTGTCCCCTCCGACAAAGAGATCCGGCAGTTTACGCATACATTTTTATAACCCATATCTATTTACTCCCATACCGTTTATGTTGAAAGATTTCTTTTACAATCCCTTCACCAACAATATTGCTACCTTCCATGATAAGGAACTCTGTACCCGCTTTAAGAGCCGAATAATCTACAGTTTCATAAAGCGGCAATGCATTAGCACCTATTTGTTTATCAAAGATAACATCTTCACCATCAATAAAGTTTACACCTAACAGCTGTTCAGAACCCTTTATAACAAGACGAGGACAATACTTTCCATTATTCAAATTCGGTGGCTTTCGCCTCCTTTTACTGAAGAAAGTAACTGTGCAGCAAATAGTAAAATCTAAATCGCTCATATTAGGCCTCATCAACTACATATACCATATCACCTTTAAAGTATATGTTCATTATACAGTGTACGGGATTACCTTCGGTCCATAACCAACCTTGCAATACAGATCGACCCCAGTTATAAGTCTCTGTAATGACCTCGAACTCACTTTCACTATAATCCTGCTGATACTGAGGTAATTCAATCCTTTTACCTGTGAAAGTATCTAATATTGTACTATTAAAGACAAGAATTTCTAGATCATCTATATCACACGTCTCAAACATAATCTTAGCCTTATGAGTTTGTTCAACACCATTCTCATAAGAGAAAATATAATCAAAGGTAAAAGTTAAATTACCATCTGCGTATGCTATTTTTTGGACCCTTGCATCATGGAGAGAATATTTGGGATACTCGCCAAAAGATTTTGTCGTTTTCATAGGACCTCTATTTTCAAACAACTGTTTAACCAAAATCTATAACTTAAAATTAGTATACCAATTTTTTTGTATAACATAAAAGGGGCTGTAACAAAACAGCCCTCAATCATTAATATTTAAATACCTAAAGAAAAACCTCTTTATAAAATGCTATCATGTCTTTTGCATATTTCGCGGCCCGAGGAATGTCCAATCCCACGCAGAAATCACGCGCGATGAATTCATAAGAGCCTTATGTAATCGATCTGGATATTTACCTACTACCCAACGAACAGATAAGAATAAATCCTCTACTTGCTGAGGGGTAAAGTTTTTTCTTTGGTATAGGTAATCACCATAAAAGCTCCTCCAATGAATCCCAAGATAGCACTATCAATCAAGTTCCTTGCTCATATAGATAACATCATCCATAGGATTATGATAATACGGCTCACAGTCAACAAAGCCATGCTTCTTATACAAATGGATTGCTGCTTGCAACGGTTCAATTGTATCTAGCACCATTTCTTTATATCCAGAGGCCTTAGCATGGTCCATAACACTTTCAATCAGACGATCACCGAGAGCATGACCACGACCCTCGGGACGCACATAGAGGCGTTTCATTTCACAACGGGTATCACTATGCTGATAATACGCCACCATGCCGAGCACCACATCATTATCATCAATTGCAACCAATAATTCACCATTTGGCGCCGTATATTTCTCACTGATATCTGCTAATTCCTTATCTAAATTCTGAAAGGACAAATCGCGACCAAGCCACTGTGTATATTCTTGAATTAGCTCTTTTACTTGATCTAAATACGGTTTGCCATCAATTATTTTAATCATATAAACTCCAACAGATATAATACACTACAATTATTTTTCCCATGTGGCTTATGCTGAAAGATTTCTGTTACAATTCCTTCACCAACAATATTGCCACTTTCCATAATAAGGAACTCTGTACCCGCTTGCAAGGCCGAATAATCTACAGTTTCATAAAGCGGTAATGCATTAGCGCCTATTTGTTTATTAAAGATAACATCTTCACCATCAATAAAGTTTACACCTAACAACTGTTCAGCGCCCTTTATAACAAGATGAGAACAATACTTTCCATTATTGAGATTCGGTGGGGTTCTCCTCTTTTTGCTGAAGAAAGTAACTGTACAGCAAATAGTAAAATCTAAATCGCTCATATTAGGCCTCATTCAATTATATATAATATCTCCTACGCAAACATCTAATTAATTTATTAAATTAATTCATTATATAGTTTATATTCCATAACTACTATCCTTTATAAAAAATCAAGGTAATACTATAATTGTATCACCTTGATTTTTATTCAACATATTTGTAAATTTATATCATATAAAATTATTCCAGTCATAATCTAATCCCATCATTTTAATAATTCTGTCATAGGCATCTTGTGGGATTTTTGAAGAAAGCTTATGAAGTTCTTTATTTAATTCACTTTTAATTTTTTTAAAATCAGCTCTTGGTAAAAATAACTTTAGTCCAAACATAAGCGTCGGAATACCCTGTCTTCGCCTTTTGAGGTTCTTTCTTTTTCCACGTGCTAAAGATGTCCTATTTTGTCTTGCTACTGCAACATCCCTTGATTCAGGAAATATAGATAAATAATCCACAAAGGAGTCGTCAATATTCATTTTTACATCAAAGCAATAAAGTCTTTCATTGTGTGCACAAATATTACGATAAATAGATAATATATTCAAAACATTAGTAACATTAATCGCATCCAAACGATAATCCGTTGGTGAAAAACTATTAATACGATAATGGTTTAGTACCTTTGTCTGCACATCAATAGTCTGTATCTGAAATAACTTATTAATATTGCCAAAAGTTAACAAATTCATCAATACCCACATAGGAATATAAGTATGATCATTTAAATATTTCGAAATCGATTTATTTTTACTCCTTTGTTGCCCCATCGCTCTATAAACAGTAACTATATATTCATCATATACTTTTGCATTATCAAACTTTAATTCATATGGTGGTGCATTCATAATATTAGCATCATACGTAACAGATGAAAGACTAATATATTTATATCCTGATTTTTCTTGTACGCTCCACAATGAACCTTTTTCTAAATTATAATATTGCCTCTTAAAGTACTCACTCTCTTTATGTAAATCAATATGCGAGTATGTATTATAAAATGATTCAACTAAAATCGTTTTTAACTCTTCCTCAACTATTAATAAATATGGAAAAAATAAATTTCTTAATGCTACATCAAATAAATACAATGATTCTAAATATTCTGGCTTTGTATCCCTTTTATAATAGTCTTCATTTAAATTTGCAGAAGCAGGATAATTATTTTTATCTTCTAAAAATGGATCTTTATATGCATTTATTAGGTTATAGTAATTATATTTCTTAATAATATCACGTTGTTTTTTTGAGTTAATTGGAATATTCATTCCACGTTCTCTAAGAATAGTTAATCTCTGCCGAAATGTCTTATAATGCTTTTCCATTATTTCTCTCCAAACAAAGAAAGCCCCCACATGAAATACATGCAGAGACTCCTGATTAATCTACAATTAAATTATAACATATTCTATTTAAAATTCAATGCTAATTTAAATTAACCAATAACTCAATAAAATTAAATTATTGACTTCAATTAATCTCAATATAAGAACCGTACCGATAAAATTATAGCAGTACGGTTCATCTACTATATGTTAATAGACCTAGTAAAAGACTTTTGTATAATTCTTTCTTTAATTAAACTCTACACAATTACTCTATATACTTTACTATTCCATCATATAAAACTTATTTTTGAACTCTTCTAAACTGATTTATTCCCACTCAATTGTAGCAGGTGGTTTAGATGTAATATCGTACACGATACGGTTGATGTGTTGTACTTCGTTTACGATACGACGGGAGATTGTGTCCAATACGTCGTAAGGGATGCGCGCCCAGTCAGCAGTCATGAAGTCTGTTGTTGTTACGCCACGCAATGCCAATGTGTAATCGTATGTACGGAAGTCACCCATAACGCCTACAGTACGTGTAGATGTTAATACTGCAAAGTATTGGTTGATGTCGCGATCAAGGCCAGCTTTTGCAATTTCATCACGGAAGATGTAGTCCGCATCACGCAAGATGTCGAGTTTGTCTTTCGTGATTTCGCCCATTACGCGAATAGCAAGGCCAGGACCTGGGAATGGTTGACGCCATACGAGGTAGTCAGCCAAGCCTAATTCAGAACCAAGTTCACGTACTTCGTCTTTGAAGAGATTACGCAATGGTTCGATAAGGCCTTTAAAGTCTACAACTGCAGGCAAGCCGCCTACGTTGTGGTGAGATTTGATAACTTCTGCTTCGCCAGTACCGGACTCAATAACGTCAGGGTAGATTGTACCTTGCGCCAAGAAGTCAACGGAGCCGATTTTACGACCTTCATCTTCGAATACGCGGATGAATTCTTCGCCGATAGCTTTACGTTTCGCTTCTGGATCTTCAAGACCAGCCAATTTATCTAAGAAACGTTTTTCTGCATCGACGCGAATGAAATGCATGCCGGAATCTTTGAAAGCTACTTCAACTTCGTCGCCTTCGTTTTTACGCATTAAACCATGGTCAACAAAGATACAAGTCAATTGGTCGCCAACAGCTTTAGAAATAAGAGCTGCCGCAACGGAGCTATCTACACCGCCAGACAATGCCAACAATACTTTGCCATCGCCTACAGTGTTACGGATTTCTTCAATAGCAGTTTTTGCATAGTTTGCCATTGTCCATGTACCTGTGAAGCCACATACTTCATACAAGAAGTTGTGAAGCATTTCTTTACCATGTTCAGTGTGCAATACTTCTGCATGATATTGCATAGCGTATAATTTGCGTTCTTTATTTTGCATAGATGCAACAGGGCAGTCTTTTGTATGCGCAATGATTTCGAACCCTTCAGGAACTTTTGCTACATAGTCAACGTGGGACATCCACACAACTTGGTCTTCGTCCAAGCCTTTGAACAATGAGGATGTAGTGTCCACTTTAGTAGGTGTTTTACCAAACTCACGGTTGTCCGCAGATTTAACTTCGCCACCCAATGTATGCGCCATAAATTGCATACCATAGCACAGGCCAAGAACTGGAATGCCAAGTTCAAAGATTTCCTTTTCAATTTTAGGGGAATTCTCTTCGTACACGCTGTTAGGGCCACCAGTGAAGATGATCCCTTGCGGCTTCAATTCCTTAATTTTTTCTAATGCTTTGTTGTATGGATATACTTCGCAGTATACATGATTTTCACGAACGCGGCGTGCAATCAACTGATTATATTGACCGCCGAAATCGACAACAATAACAAATTCCTTGTTTTCCATAGTTCCTCCGTATGCATCTATTTGTGAAAGTATATTCACCAATTTATAATGTCCATACATTCCTGTACTGGGGGTGCGTTTTAACAAGCAAAACGCTAAATTTCATTACATTTCATTATACCATACGAAGTATATGGACTCCATATATTCCGTATGAAAGTTATACATTACTTTTTAACGTTCGGATTTCTAATACATTTCTGATCCTGATGGTTCAAGGTCATCCTTTCACATGCCTATTTAAAAATAGAACAGGCCTGTTCTATTTTTAAAAGGCCTATTACACACACACGTTTCAGATTAGTACAGACCTGTTCTATTTTTTTAAAAGGCCTATTACACACACATTTCAGATTACTACAGGCCTGTTCTATTTTTCAGGAGGCCTATTGCACATACCCATTTCAGATTACTACAGGCCTGTTCTAATTTTTAGAAGGTCTATTACACACACCCATTTTACATTACTACAGGCCTGTTCTATCTTTAAGTAACTTATGCATTTGTACGGCCCCGACAGGACAGATTGAATAGCAATCACCACAACTGATGCAGCCGCTACCAATGATAAATTTTGTAGTTCCTTCAGCAATGCATTGTACAGGGCAATCCTCAGCGCAGGCCCCGCATTTAACACAGGTATCGTCTATATCAAATTTTAGATTGCCCATATAACATCACCTCTCTATCAATCATAAGATATAGTACCTATCCATATCCGCTTACTATTTCCATTAGCCTCTTAGTATTTCTATTAGTAGACTAGTATGTCCCTTAATAGCTTAGTATTTCTATTAGCCACTTATTATTTCTATTTATTTTCCAATTCACGATTATACGCAATAGCCGAATATAGTGCACGAGCTACGCCATAATTGTTATTATCCGTTGTCGCATAACGTGCGGCAGCTTTCACATTATCTCGTGCATTACCCATAGCCACGCTAGCGCTGGCAAAGCGAATCATGGATAGATCATTTTCGCTGTCGCCAATGGTCATCACCTCGTCAGGCGTATAGCCCCAATGGTTCGCCAAGGCCTCTACGGCTGTGCCTTTTGTCGTATGAGGTAACACAAATTCTAAATTACCTTCACTCGATTCAAGGACATCGTAAAAGCGTTCACGGCCTTTTCCATCTGTGGCAGCCCCTTGGAATTCATCTCGCAAATCAGCTAGGATGCGTTCGCGTATACGTTCATCGCCGTAAAAGATTTGGATTTTCTCCGGTCCTTCTGGTAACGATTCTAAATGGGCTATTAAATCGGGCACCATCGTACGCGTTTTCAAGATAAATGGTCTAATATTCGGTCTAAAGAAATGCTCCGCTTGTAATATTTCATTGCCAACTGTTGGATATTGGCCAAAAATTTCGGCTTTCACATATGCCTCTACAAACACACCGTAGGTCATTAGTTTTCGTACTAAATCTAGGGCACGCGTTTTATCAAAGGAAATGTGAACGAGTTCCTTTTGTTCTTCTTTATCCATGACATAGGCACCATTGGTGCACACAAAGTAGCGCAAGCACGGCATGGCGTCGATGACATCGTCCATCTCATGCCACGCACGGCCCGATGCGATGGCCACGCGAATACCGCTTTCACGAGCGGCACGAACCGCATTGACAACCTCAGGATCCACGGATTTCGCGTCGTTCACTAAAGTGCCATCCACGTCAGACGCGATGAATCGAATCGGTGTATCACCAGTAAGGCCTATATAGTTTTTAATGTCTAATGGTTCAGATGAGGACATAAAACCTCCTTTAATACAATATAAATTTTACTTGATGTACAATATAGATAATCACATAAGATTGTAGAATGACTATTTCAAAGGATGTGAAATCATATGCATATAATAATCGATCGAGATGCCGTTTGTGCGGCCGATGATATGAGTCATCATCGCGAAGAATTTACCGTACCAGACGGCATCACCATAGCTAGTTTATTTGAATATCTTGAGTTTAAATACATTCCTGTCATCACTGGAAACAACGTGGTCTGGGCGCTCCATCACCACGACATTGAGGTGGGCGCCTATTTCACCAAGATTAGAAGTTTTGTAAATGGCAATGTTCCCTTATCATCTATTATCAGTAATTGTGAAAGAGGCAACGAATTCTATCTGCGATATTACAGTTCCCCAGACAGATACAGGAAACATTTTATTTAGCGCTATTCCCATCAGCTAGAAACTATTTAGTAATATTATATGTAGATGAGAATTATTTAGTTGCATTAAACTCAGCCACAATTTCTTCTAAGACAGCTGGATTCTCAACTAATCGTAACAATGTGCCCCCAATGATATTGGCCCCATCTACAATGGTTTGTTCAATGGTTGGTTCTAGCATAGCGTCCGCAAATTCTTTGGCGTGGCACACCTTATCTGGGCCAGCCAAGCGCAATTTAGGATGGAACGCCGCACATTGATAGCTGACATTACCGATATCGGAACTGCCTCCAATGTCCGCTGGACCTGGTTCAAAATCAAGGCCCATATCGGTCATCACGTCCTCGATGAGGTGTGTGCCACGATGGTTTTGGTTCATATCGTCATAAGGATTTCCGTAAAACTCAACATCTACGGTCGTACCGGTGCAAAGGGCAGCACCTTCAAAGATTTTTTTAATCTGTTCAGATAAACCGTTCAAATAGTCACGTTCTGTATGACGCACGGTCACCTCTAATTCGCCAATCGCAGGAATGACATTGGATGCGGTACCGCCGTTAATAATCCACGTGCCGATGCGCGACTCTGGTCGCACTTGTTGGCGCAGCATATCCATGGCATGAATGGCGAGTTGCACGCCGTTTACCGCATTGATGCCATTCCAAGGCTCGCCTGCTGCATGGGCCGGTTTACCGTGAAATGTAGCACGGAAACAATCAAGGGCTAAGAATTGTGAATTCGGCCGCGTTTCTTCGCCATCAAGATGCACCATAATGGCAAAATCGTAATTCTTGAACACGCCAGCATTGCACATATCCACCTTGCAGCCCATCGCTTCCTCATCAGGGGTTCCAATGATGTCGATATCCATGTTGAAAGCTACGCCGTCTTGCTGCATCTTATGCAATGCAAGAGCTGCTAGTACACTCATAGATCCGCTAGCACAATGGCCACACGCATGTCCCACATCTGGGAGCGCATCGTATTCACATAATATAGCTAAACGGCCCTTAGGGTTATCTACTTTCACAACAGACGCCTTAAAGGCAGTCGGCAAGTGACAGAACTCATAGGTCACAGGAATACCGTGTTTTTCAATGATAGCACCGATTGTCTTAACAGACTTAAATTCATGACTAGACAGTTCTGGATTCTTCGCCAATGTATAGTTAATGGTGAAAGCCTCTTGGGCGAAGCTTTCAGAAGCACTGGAAAATTGTTCAGTAAGAGACATAGGTCCTCCTAAATATGTGTATAAATAATCGACCTTATTTAGTAAAAGGTACATTTCGTGTACTTAATTTGTTTACGTACCTTTAATTATACAATGTTATTGCCTATTGGTTCAAAATTCCGTACAATAGAAACAGATTAATATGTTTGTATCGTGTTTGAGGAGGATACTATGTTTAAATTCAAAAAATTAACAGCCATCGCACTCGTAGCTGTTGCTGCTATGGGTTTATTGGCTGGTTGTGGCAGCGAAAAAAGCAAAATGACACAAGAGGCTGGTGTGTTACGTGTAGGTTCTGAAACTACATTCCCACCATTCGAATTTACTGAAGGCGATAAATACGTTGGTTTCGACGTTGATTTGTCCGAAGCCATCGCTAAAAAATTGGGCTTAAAAATGGAATTCAAATCCATGGGCTTCGACGCTTTGATTCCAGCAGTTCAATCTGGCGACATCGACATGATTGCCGCAGGTATCAACTCAACCCCAGAACGTGAAAAAGCATTGGACTTCTCCGATGTATACTTTGACCAAGGCGGTTTCATCACAGTTGTTCGTAAAGACAACACGTCTATCCATAACATGGATGAACTCGCTGGCAAAACTGTAGGCGTTCAAATCGGTACTGTTCCTGTAGACATGGCAAAAGCTATTCCTAACACAACAGTAAAAGAAATGGACTCCAATTCCAATATCTTTATGGAACTAAAAGCTGGCACAATCGATGGCGCCATCATCGACAATGCAGTTGCTATGTACTACCTAAAACAAGGTGCTGACAAAGACCTTAAACTCGTAGGCGAACCTACTAAAGCCCCAGGTATAGTTTTGGGCGTGAAAAAAGGCAACAAAGAATTGCAAGATGCTGTTAACAAAGCACTTAAAGAACTTAAAGAAGATGGCACATACCAAAAAATTTACGATAAATGGTTTGGTGACTATAACAAAAAATAATTTCTAATACATTGTTTTGAATACATGTAAAAGACACCTAGCAAAAATCCTCCGTCGGCCGGGTCTGACCCCTTCGGGGCAGGGCCAAAAGTCGGTTTTTGCCAGGTGTCTTTTTTTGCATTCTACAACACGTGTTAGAAATTATTTCTTTGTTATACGGGAGAGAAAGAGGCCGCAGACCCGGCCGGTGGAGGTTCTCAGGACACGTCGTCACACGGGCCGTAGGCCCTCCTTTCTATCGGTTAGGTTAGCAATAACGGATTTTATCAATTTCACTACTATTATATACCGAATCAACACTAGAACGAGATAGTTGAAGGTGATGAGACCTCTGAAAACGACTTCGGGCTCCGCACGGGCCGTAGGCCCTCCTTCCTATCGGCTGGGTTGGCAATAACGGATTTTATCAATTTCACTACTATTATATTCCGCGTGTCGGCTATGGATTGAGAGATAGAACCGATGGGCCCCAAAATCCGACTTTGGCCCTGTGAGCCCGAAGGGCGAATCAGACCCGGCCGGTGGAGGATTTTTGAGCCCATCGGTTCTTTTTCTCTTCTACCATTTCCTACCGCGGTATATAATAGTAGTGTATTGTATAAAAACGAAAGGAGGGCCTATGGCTCAATATTTCACAGACCGCCTCCAACGGGTCTTCCACTTAATTTTTATGTCTTATGATCCGCAGTCCGCTCAAGAGGGTCTCCGCATATTAGAGTCGATTGTAAATAATCAATCAAATGTGACAAAGCCAATTCAGCATGAATTACGCAACACGGCTACATCACAAGGCAGCGTTGGTGAATCAGATGCTGAGGAAGTCTACCAGAAGGCTTTATCTCCAGAAGAACGTGAATTAGGAGATGCATACGCCCTGTTGGCACGCGTGTACGCTGGACCTCGCTTTACGTGGGCCGAGTCGGGTTTTCCAGAGGATAATATGCGCACGTATCAGTGTTTACATGATAGTATCCGCCGGAATAGTCCAATTGGCACATTACAAGCATTGCGCATAGCTGGGTCGATTACGCCTACGGTGAGGCGAGATATGCAGTTGTCCTTTGATGATGCATTCCGCATCATCTATGATTATGCAAAGCAAGACGATGCATACTGCCAATATATTATAGGCAACGTATTCTTTTGGGGCGATTACCACGTTATTAACGAGGCTAAACAACTATTAGGCCCAGAAAAGGCTAGCTTTAGTCAACGATTACACCAAGCGACGCGCAGCAAGAGTTTACGTGAAGTCATTGCTACCTTGCGCGGCATGGTAGACGAAGAAACGCTACAAGCAAAATCTCGGGAGCATGCGAAATACTGGTTTACCAAAGCCCTTGATCAAGGTCTCGCCATGTTCCAAGGGAACTTGCGCAATATTTATATCGATGAAGGCGATTATGAAAATGCACGCCGTGTGGCACGCAGGGCCGCTGAACTAGGCAATCCGACCATGATGCTCTATACGGCTCTCGACCATCATGAAAAGGGCGAATTTACAGAGGCTTTCACATGGTTTACAAAGGGCGCCGAACTAGGCCAGCCAGAATGTATCGCGGAACTCGCCGACTATTACTACCATTTTTATGAGCAACCTGCGTTGCGCGCTGCCATTCCGTACAATCCAATCAAGGCGACTGAACTGTATCAACAGGCAGCCACAAAGGACTTTAATGACGCCGGTTATGCAGCGTTGCAAGCCGCATTTAACTATATCTTTCACATTGGAGGGCTCCCGCTCGACTGGGGTCTCATCGCCGATTTGACACACATGGCGGCGACAAAGGATCGGTTCCTGTTCTCCTTGCCGTATATCAGTTATATGCGCATTCACGGCATCGGCGTGACCAAAAACATCCGTTTTGCTATTCAATCCTTGACCCGCGTGTTAGAGGAAGAGAAACGGGCGCTTCAAGAGGAGGACCGCGTGCTCTTCTACGATATCACCCGTGCGCTCACACGCGTTGCCTTGGGCTATGCCTATGAAAAAGGTTATGTGACGGGAACACCTGACCTCGACAGTGCAGTCCATTATTATGAAAGCTCCCATCAGTACATCGTGTCACACCTCGCCAATCGCAGCGAAGAGATTAAGGATATTCCTGTAGATGACGAAGCAGCCGAACGATTAGAAGCCTTCGAAGAAATAGACGGCCATTGGCATTACAAGGAAGGTATTACCGAATCCTCTACAACTGTTCGTCCTGCCCCTACCACATGGCCTCACAATGCAGCCCGATTATCCGTTACTATGAATGGCTTTCAGTGGGATACCACATTATATGACCGAGAAACCATCGACAAGGCCCTATCCACACAAGATACAGTGGTGCTTAGCTTTTACAATCATTTCCTAACCATTCCAGACAAATTGCGGAATATCTATAAACTGGAGACTAAACGTATGCCACGCAACACCTATCAAGTTCGATTGTACGGCTACGATTCAGCCGAAGGGCATGAGATTATTTATAAATCGCTGCTCAATGCTGAGGATGCCCATAATTTGTGGCATGACCTTTATGAAAGCCACCGTTTACCGGAGCTTTCAGATGCATGGGCCATCGAAACAGATGAAGAAAAACCGACGTGGCACTATGTACTCGACGTCGATCAAGAACCATTCCTACTCGAGGAATATGACGATGCCAACGCCATGATACAAGCATCATTGGAAGGCCTCAAGAGCAATCGCTACGAGCAAATCAACGTTCGTACCCACGATTTTATTGGGCCATCCTATTTCATATTCAAGGGCAAGCGGTCCACACCATTTAGGGTACAACTGTACCTCAAGGAATCGATGCGCCATATCGTCGACGAACATGGCAAGCAAAAGGACATTCCCGGTAATACCTATCTATTTGAACAATACTTTGGCAATGAAGTATCCTTGAATTACTGGATACAACGAACTATCAATACATTAGACATTCCAGAGTTAGATAATTGGAAACCGCTCAGCGTGCCTAAGGATTTGCAATAATAGAATAAAAGAACACAAATGAGCTAGTACACAGCGTACTAGCTCCTTTATTATAACCTAAACATAGGCTACATATATTATAAACGATCATGAGGGTAATGAACGTGGAAATCCCCGTTTAGGTTGATGGCCTGCATGTCTTGACGTTCAATCTTATCGAGCATTTTAGAACGAGCAGTAGTCATGCTACTATCACTATGCTTTCCACCCAAGAGAGCAAACTTAGATTTACCAAGAGTATACATAGTTTGTACATAAAACTCTCCTGAATGACCAAATGGTTTATCATAGCCCATGCCTACCGAAATGTGAGGTGTCACATTTACATTAACACCAGTTTTAATACCATTCTTATAGACACCATTTACAGGGAATGCAATATTATAGTTATATATATCATTGCTAAACCATTCTACATCTCTAATCTCTCCATTCATCCGATTCCAATGATAACGATCAATATAGGCGCGTATATAACGGGCATTTTTAAAGGTTCGTGCGTATCCGATATCATATCCAGAGGCAACACGTTTTTCATGACTTTCACCAACTGAAACATCAACATCTGGAATATTATAAGGTGCTGGAATCATTTCATCACGCTTAAATTTACGATAAGACGATGTAGTACTTCCTAATGGTTTATAGAAATTAGCATAAAATTCATTTTCACCAGTTACATATTCTACACCTAAACTACCACGCTTATAATGTTCTTTGAAAGCATAATCATAGAAGGCATTAATACCCACATAGCTATGCTCCTTTTTACTTAATCGGCGATAACCTATTCCTAGGCTTCCCGTTGTGCCTATGGATTGTATCGACTGATCAAAGGACCATTCATATACATGGCCGCCTGCATTACGTGTCACATGATTTGCATACCCATCAGCTGTACGACTTATGCCTCCATGGGAAGTAACTTTGCCTTGTACAAATACTATACTCTTAGAATTGTTATCATAATGACCTATAGGTTGTAAGGTCTCTATGCTATATATTGGCTTGTGATTGGTTTGAAACTTCGCTGAAATATCAGTTCGATCAGCCCAATCTTGATAACTGCTAGAATTCACTTTCACAGCAGTATTTGTATCAGCACTATCCGCTAATGCAATAGTCCAACACATCGTACAAGCTGCTACACAAAGTAGCAATCGTATATTAAACTTTGTTTTATGATACATTTACCCAATACCCCTTCTCTCACATAATTATTATTGCAACATAAAAATTACTATCCTTTAGGTAATTTTTATGAGTTACAGATTATAAACCTACATCGACAACGCCATGATCATAAGTTTCTTCTACAGTTTCTTGTACAACCATATCACTGCGATGTACCTTATCAAGCATCTTAGAACGAGCCGTTGTAATCGCGCTTTCACTATGTTTACCGCCACGCCAAGCAAACTTGGATGTGCCGATTGTGTATTTCAAGGTTGCATAAGGGCCACTCAAATGATGAGATGCCGTTTGGTAACCCGCATCAAGGGTAAGATGCGGTGTAATATGGAACTCTGCCCCCACTTTAAAACCTTTGATATCGTCACGTTTATTTAATTTATAATAGCCTACTCGCACAGCAGATCTACCACGCCAATTATAATAATCCGCATAGACACGAGCCCAGCGAGCATTTTTAAATGTTCGGGCATAGCCAATATCATAACCTCTAGCCACAGTATTTTCACTTAGAATCCAGTGATTTTCATAATCGACCTTAGCATAATTATAAAGACTGGTATTATCATCTCTACCGTATGGATACAAGCCAGTAGGATCATACCATCTACTAGTTCGCCCATGGAGGCCTATATATTTTCTTCCATTAGATCCTAAATTTTTATAAATATTGGCATGGAATTCATTAAGCCCTACCACATATTCTAGGCCACCGCTAACACGTTTATATCCATTTTTAAATGCATGGTCATAGAACGCATTAACACCAACATAAGCATGTTCACCTTTGCTAAGACGACGATAGCCAATGCCAATATTAGCATTCATTCCTAACGATTCTTTCTTATCTGTTTGCTTATCATGTGTTATAAACGTCCCTGCAGGTCTGGCTGGAACCCAATAATTATTTAATGCACGAGATGAAATCTTTTCTCCACTGCGCCCAATACGACCTTGTACAAAGACAACGCTTTTAGCATTTTCATCATAATGGGTTATAGGTTGCAAGGTCTCAATATACAATTTATTGATTTCAGTAGATTTTAAACTTTTCGAAGTTACAGTATGTAGATCATCATGTCTATTCGATGATTCACCAACATAATGGTGCTGACTATGCGTTTCTTTCGAATCTTTCATACCAACGCCGACTACCACATCTGTACGGTCCATCCAGCTAGAACGAACGGCCTCTTTCCTAGCTGTATCGGATGCAATTGTTTGTTGTGCAGAATTCAAACCATTGGCCTCTTGAACCTCTGCAGCCATTCCTATTGTAGATATACTGAAAGCCATAGTACCCAAAACCATAGCTTTCAATAATAATTTACCTGACATTATATATAGTCCCCTCTCATAACAATGATAAAACTAACATTTTCTCAATATTATAGATGATTAATAGGTGCTAAATAACCGTATTCAATGTCATCAAAGGATTCTACAATCATGTCTTGACGACGTACCTTATCTAGCATTTTAGATCGAGCTGTAGTAATCGTATCATCACTATGCTTGCCACCCCAGAAGGCAAATTTAGATGTACCTAATGTATATTTCACAGTACCATACATCCCCTTCGACATATTGTTAGCATTATTATACCCAATATCTAAGGATATATGTGGTGTTAACTGTAATTCAGCACCGATTTTAATCCCCTTATAGTGATTTGCATCCCTCACTGAAAACCATGGTACGGACCAATGGCCTGGGCGCCCCGGATTATAATATTGTTCATGGCCAAAACCTTGCCCCTTCCAGCGATATCCATTTACATAAGCACGAGCCCAACGAGCGTTCTTAAAGGATCTAGCAAAACCGATTTCATAGCCACCTAGTGCTCTACCGCCTTTGTAGGTATAATAATTTTCACTAGAAATCGTATCATAAGGGAATGTTGATGGATAGCCATTAGGATACAAGCGTTTTGGATATGGATTACCACCACCACCTTTTACAAGGTCCTTATCTCCAAGCCCCCTGTACACATTAGCATATACCTCGTTGAGTCCGTTTACATACTCTACGCCGCCGCTAATACGATTGTAATTGTCCGAGAAAGCTCGATCAACGAATGCATTAACACCTACATATGCATGTTCATTGCGGCTAAGACGTCGATATCCAATACCAACAGTACCAATAATCCCTAATATTTCTGATGATTTTTCATCCGTATTTTTTATGGTGTAATTAGATAGCTGCCCATTCCTAAGTATTATAGGTTCATTAATAAAATAACCCCTCATCTCTTTTGATACGATTTTCTCACCGCCACGTCCAATGCGCCCCTGTACAAACAGAACACTTTTACTGTTCTCATCATAATGAGAAATAGGCTGCAATGTTTCTATATAGGCTTTCGTTAAATTACCATAATCAGACTGCTTATTATAGATTGAATTTTGGTCATCCGTTAAAAAATGTCCTTTATCTAATTTGGATTTGCCTCCAGCCTGTACACCTACAGCAATATCCGTGCGGTCCATCCAATTAGATTGCACTGCATCATGTTTTGCTGTATCACTCACTTGTGGCGCCACATCGACTGCTCCCACTACGGCACTTGTAATACACACTATGGCCCCCAAGACCATAGATGTTAATACTAACTTATATTTCATTACGAAACTTCTCTCCTTTTAGTTTTATAAATTATCATCAATTTTATAAATGATCATTAGGATCTACATACCAATCTTCTTCATATGTACGGCCTATTGTTATAGGGCTACGGTCTACCTTATCTAACATTCTAGCGCGAGCATTCGTAATCGTATCATCACTATGTTTACCACCATGCCATGCAAACTTAGAGGTACCTAATGTGTACTTAACAACTCCATAAGCACCACTAGTATACTTACTATCCGATGTATAGCCTACATCTAGCGATACATGAGGCGCTACTTGTAATGTAGTTCCTACTTTCCATCCATGACTGTTACCAACTTCCAGTGTTTTCAATAATGCGTCGCTATGATTTGGCACACTTAGACCATTCCAATGATATACGGTTGCGTGTACACGGGCCCAACGAGCATTTTTAAATGTACGAGCATAACTTACATCATATCCAGATAATACCTTTTGAGACGTATGTGGCATATAGTAAGCAGCGCCCCCATCCAAATCAAATGTGAAGTACGATTGTGGTAAATGTATCATATCAGATTGCGATTTCACACTCCCCAATCCTCTATATACATTGGCACGAACTTCGTTAAGGCCGGATACATATTCTAGGCCCCCACTAACTCGATTAGCATTCTCGGAAAAGGCGCGATCAACGAAGGCATTGACACCAACATAGGCATGCTCATTCTTACTAAGATGGCGATACCCTAAACCTACATTCGCTACAGTGCCTAATGATTTCGTATGTTCATATTTTTCTGCCATATATCGTTGGTCACCTTTACCTGTTACAGGGTTATAAGGATACCAAATCTCATGATATCCGTGATAGTAACTAACAGAATGCTCTTGGCCACCTCGACCAATACCGCCTTGTACAAACAATACGGACTTGGAGTTCTCATCGTAATGAGTTAATGGTTGCAATGTTTCTATAGACACTTGTGTACCCACTTTAGACTGTGTGCCAACCTTAATATCTGTGCGGTCCATCCAATTGGATTGCACGGCATCATGTTGTTCCGTGCCTTGTATATTTTGTTGTGTATTGGTTGCATCTTGTATATGTGTAGACTCTACACCCGCTGCAAATCCAATAGCACTAATAGAACAAGCTATGGCCCCAAGAACCATAGCTTTTACAACTAATATTCTTTTCATATCTCTCATTCTCCCTCTATATGTACTTCTAAGATGTATATTCATCTTTATTTCATTTTTATTATATGTATATATTTAGATATAGTCAACGAAAGAGCCTACATTTAAACCAACAATAAATATCGTTTAAATCTCAAATCTGCATATTATTTCATTCTATTGTAAGTAAAAATATACATAAAGAAAAAACCCTCAAAGCTGAGTATACATACTCAAGCTTTAAGGGTTTATGAGGGTTTTGGGAACTTTATTATTTAAATAAAGGCAATAATGCGTTTACCAAACCAGTAAGAGCAGCCATAACAGCTTTAATGATTGTTACTACCATTGCATATTCCTCCTTCTCATACACTCATTTACTAAACTAACTATAAATATCATAAACGATTATTTTAACCCTAATATGAAATGAGTAGATTTTTACACATAAAGTTTTCATGAGGAAAATAGGACGATAACAATTATCATCATATATTTGAGGAGAATGGTAGCATACAATGAATTCATAAATCTAAAAAGTTTTTAATTTTTTTGCTCGTTCTTGTATGAATTGGCCAATCATATGTGCACGATCCATACCAAACTCTGGTTCTACCAGTTGATTATATCTATGTTCTACAAGCTCCATACAATGATTCATAATGCTATCCCAATCTACTTTCACGGCAGAGGACACATGTTTCAATTCCAGTGTATGAGTCTTGTTAAAGGCTACGGACACATCAGCATTACGGTTTCGCATAACAGATGCCGCTTTATACCCCAAGGAGTTTCCGTTATCAAAAACAGGAGCAAGACCGATGAATTCTAGGCTTTCACTATTACGAAGAGCCCCAAAATTGCCCCAATGACGATCTTCATTAGCAATGAGCGCATCAAGTACAATCATTTGCTCTAACCGACTCGTCACATCAGTAAGACCAAATGAATGCAACTGATTCACGTAATGCTCGTACTCACTCACATCATTTGGTTTCGTGTTAGCCGTCAATTGCCATGCAGGAATATATTCTACATTACGATTCGTAAAACAGTCGCAGACCGATACATTCTCAGCTTCATCCGACATATAATCCAAATAATACGTTATATAAGGCACATCAAAATAGGCTAATATGTCGCTAACAACGGCCTCATTGAATAGTTCCTGTTTAAAGGTCAATTCTCCCGCTTTTGAAAGCAAAATTTCATCTCCGCGGTGCAACCAAATCTGACGCAATGTCCCATTATTCGATGTATTCGGCGTCCGACGCCACGGATCATATTGATGTAATGTATCAATAGCGCCTATTAATACTTGATCATCGGGAATTGGATTATCATAAAAATTCACATCAGACCAAGTCACAGAACTATCGCAAGGTTTAACCCAATAATGGTCAGAAATACTCACCATATATGATCGCAAGGATAGTTCAAATGCATCTTCGGCCTTATACAAGGCCTTAATAACATCATAATTAGAACGACTTTGCGGAATAAATCGATGGTCAATAAATTCATTTAAAGCACGTTCTCTGTTATGAGGCTGCACAAGCATATTAACAGGTACATGAGCCGCATTCAATACATCAACAATATGGGCCCAATTTCTATCATCGAAAATAGCAAACTGTAAGACAGGTACATCTCTATGCATTAACATAAATTGCATGATATTCCCTCCCTTTACTAGCAGCCAATATTTCCATCATTGTAACACAAAACAAAAACACCAGAAAAGCACTCTGATAGCGAATGCAGTTTAAACGCCAATAAAAATATCCCCTTCGAGAAGCGACTTTGGCTAGACCGCTAGGTCGTTAAAGCCGGTGGAGCTTATCGGAGGGGATATTTTTTATATAGTGTTAAAACAAGTCGCTATTAAAGAGCTTTCACTACTTCTGCACAACGATGGCATAGTGTAGGGTGTTCGCTATCTTGGCCTACTGTATCTCGATGGATCCAGCAGCGTTCACATTTTTGAAGTTCAGATGGAGCAACTACTGTCGCTACGCCTGTTTCTTCGTCTTTTACAGCCTCTGCTGGCGCAGCACCGTTTACGATGTGAGCTTCAGATACGATAACGAGTTTAGCTAAGCCTTCTTCACCAAGAGCGTTCAATGCGTCGAATGCAGTGCCTTCAGCATATACTGTAACGGATGCATCTAGTGGGTGACCGATTGTTTTGTTTTGACGAGCAAGTTCCAATGCTTTTTGTACAGATGTACGCAAGTCTAACAATTGGCTCCATTTATCAGCCAATTCTTGGTTGAAGTGTTCAGGATAGCCTTGTGGCCAATCTTGAAGCATAACGGATTCAGGCATGCCGTCTTCTTTAGGCATGTATTTCCAAACTTCTTCTGCTGTGAAGGAAAGTACAGGAGATACCATAGCTACCAATGTTTTCAAGATTTCGTACATTGCTGTTTGAGCAGAACGACGAGCTACGTTGTTTTTGCTTTCAGCATACATAGTATCTTTCATTACATCAAGGTAGATGGAGCTCAAGTCTACTGTGCAGAAGTTATGAATTGCATGGTATAACATGTGGAATTCATAGTTTTCGTATGCGTCAGTAACCTTTTGACGTACTTCTTCTAAGCGCAACAATGCCCATTTGTCAAATTCGGACATATCTGCGTAAGCCACTTTATCAGTGTTTGGATTGAAGTCATCCAAGTTACCGAGCAAGAAGCGGAATGTGTTACGGATCTTACGATATACTTCGGATAATTGTTTTACGATGTCTTTGGACAAACGTACGTCTGCTTGGTAATCCGCAGAGGATACCCACAAACGCATAACGTCAGCGCCGTATACGTCGATGATGTCGCTAGGTGCTACTGTATTACCTACAGATTTAGACATTTTGCGACCTTCGCCGTCCACAACGAAGCCGTGTGTCAATACGGAGTTATATGGTGCTTTACCAGTTGTTGCTACTGCAGTCAACAAGGAAGAGTTGAACCAACCGCGATGTTGGTCAGAACCTTCAAGGTACATAGCACATGGTACATCTAAGCCGTTAACTTGAAGTACGCCAGCCCAAGAGGAACCAGAGTCAAACCATACGTCCATGATGTCTGTTTCTTTTTTGAACTCATCATGACCGCAATGAGGACATTTGAAACCTTCTGGTAACAATTCTTTTGCACTGTGAGCCCACCAAGCATCAGAGCCTTCTACAGCTACTTTTTCTTGTAATGCTTTGATAGTATCATCGTTGATGATGTGCTCGCCGCAGCTTTCACAATAGTAAATAGGAATTGGCACGCCCCAAATACGTTGACGGGAAATTACCCAGTCACCACGATCGCGAACCATGTTGAAGATACGGTCATGGCCCCATTTAGGAATCCATTGTACTTGATTGTCGATTGCATCAAGTGCTTGTTGACGATATCCATCTACAGAGGAGAACCATTGTTCTGTAGCACGGTAGATGACAGGATTTTTACAACGCCAGCAGTGAGCATATTGGTGACGCAAGCTAGATTTGTGAAGCAATGCATTGTTATGCGCCAAGATTTTGATGACAGGCACCTCTGCATCGTGAATCTCTACACCAGCCAATGGGAATTCAGTATCACCATAACGGTTGTCGTCCACTTGTTTAGTGTAGTTACCAGTTTCATTAACAAGAGATACGATAGGAAGTTCAGTTTTGCCTTCCTTGTTATAACGCATAACGATGTTAAAGTCATCTTCACCGTGTGCAGGAGCTGTATGTACGCAACCAGTACCTGCTTCGAGTGTTACATGGTCACCACACAATACTGTAGCATTACGTTCAACAAATGGATGTTTGAATTCAGCCAATTCTAAATCTGCACCAGAGAAGCGATTTACGATTTTGTAGTCTTCGATGCCGATATCTTTCATAGCCGCATCAACGAGGTCAGTAGCCATCAAGTAGTATTCGTCTCCTACTTTTACCCAACCATATTCAAGCTCAGGGTTAACGGAGATTGCTACGTTGGCAGGCATTGTCCAAGGAGTAGTTGTCCAAATAACGGAGTATGCTTGTTTTGGATCTACGCCAGCTGGCAATGTTACCTTTTTCTCGGATACGTAAGGGAATTTTACGTAAATGGAGAAAGATTTTTTCTCAGCGTATTCGATTTCTGCTTCTGCCAATGCAGTTTCGCAGTGTGTACACCAGTATACAGTTTTAAGGCCTTTATAGATGTGACCGCGTTTTGCCATTTCACCGAAGATACCAAGTTGTTTAACTTCGAACTCAGGGCGCAATGTCAAATAAGGGCGTTCCCATTCGCCTAATACACCAAAGCGAATGAAGTCTTGTTTTTGAGTTTCTACGCATTCTAATGCATATTCCTTACATTTATTGCGCAAATCAAGAGGCGCCATTTCATGACGGTTAAGACCCGTGTTTTTAATAACCGCATGCTCGATTGGCAAACCGTGCGTATCCCAACCAGGGATGTAGCGAGTATAATGGCCAGTCATTGTTTTGTATTTCATGATGATGTCCTTCAACGTTTTGTTGAGGGCATGACCGATGTGCAATTTACCATTTGCGTATGGAGGGCCATCATGCAAGATGAATGGTTTTGCGTCTTTACGCAATTCCAAACGTTTTTGATAAATTTTGTTGTCTTCCCAGAATTTTAAGATTTCTGGTTCGCGCTTAGGCAAATTGCCGCGCATTGGGAATTCTGTTTCAGGCAAATGTAACGTCTTACCGTAATCCATGATGTGCTCCTTTTACATAAAAAAATCGCCCGCCCCCGAAGGGACGGACGTAATATCCGTGGTACCACCCTACTGACCTTCTGTGAAAGCTAGAATATTCCGAGCATACGAAATAACTAGGCTTCATTTTGTGAAAGCCACTTAGACATATAACGGTGTTCACCGGCAGGGTTCCTGCTTGCTCCAAAGTGATCCGCATATCTCTAGATTTCCAAACCTTTCAGCCCATGAGTTTGGTCTCTACTAAATCCGTCTGAGACATGCCGTCTTTTTCAACGCAATATTCATATAATAGATAATTATAGGGCTCATAAGGGTAGATTGTCAAATATATTCTACAAAAAATCTGTATCATTTCAAACATATACCATTTCACATTATAATTCTTGCGGCACATACGGCTTCTGCACAGAATCTAATAATACAAAATTCATCGGACTACGTACCATTTCATTATATTGCTCAACAACGGTCTCCTCCGTTTCACTACTAGGATTAGCCATAAAATCCTCAATTGCTTTATCAAGATGTTTCTTTTGCTCTAACCGATTCTGAGCCTCGGCGGCAGTAATCTTTGCACCAACCCCATCGGCTGCTTCCTTCTGTGCTTTCACCCATTGGAAATCACTATCGGATTTATGCACCACAATATGATTTACTATATCGCTATAAATAAGCATCATTTCCGCCATATTAGCGCCATTCGTCTGCCCATTGTTGCGCATCAACTTAACAAGACGTTCTCCCTCCTGCTTATGATAGATCTTAACAATGGTATCTAACGCATTATATTTTGGTCCAAATGCTTCGATTAATGATGAAAGCTTCTCTAACTGCGTATGAGCAAATGCATAATTATCTGATTCATAGCGCTTTTCTTTATAATACGTATCCAGCTCTTTTACAGCTACTACAACGTCATGTAATACCGGTAATAAATCATCTGTAGCCGCTTCCAAGTCACTATGTGTGTGCCCCGCTTTCCGTGCGGCTATAAGCTCTTGCTCAAGACGTTCATAATCCCGCACCTTAAACTCAGCTAGCGGCACATTTTGTTGTGCTTGCTGCACCGTTTCCATATGTTGATGACTATATTTTACACTCGTGAAATTAAACTCATTTGTGGCAGCCAAATAAAACTTAAAAACGCGCCAAGTTTCCTTCTCACTATCGCTTTGCGTAGCTTTCACCTGACTGCTATTCCTTAAATTATCCATATTAAACTCACAGCCACTTACAATGCCTACACTAGCTACGATGCCCACAACTAAACCTATGCGGCGCCACCAATTCAGACCAATCATCTATCTCTCCTAAATGCTCTACATTCCCATAAATTAATATTACAGATATTGTATAAAATTAATACATCCAATTCAAGATGAGGAAATAGCTGGACATACAGAGAAATGAAACTACTTCGGAACGGTATGATAAAACTGCAAAAATCATGGAATAATTGTAGATGTGTATCAATAAATCATAACAGTGATATTTCTCTTGTTTTTACAAACATTAGTTCTATAATATAGATATAAGAAAACCCCATACAAAGTATGGGGTATGAAACATTATGTTTCATAATAACTGTGGGGCGAACATTTCGCTCTATCAAGGCCCCCTTTAGTGTTATTCTATACGATTAGTATAGCAATAGTGATTAATCATTGTCAATTAAAGGAGAGAGAAACATGACTAACACACTACGCACAAAACAAGGAACCCCGATTATCAGCTTACCAAAAATGTTCTCATTTATTCAAAATGGTATGACCGAGTTTGATTCCATACTATCCTTATTTAAATGGAATCATTCAAATACTAAAATCATTATCGATGGGACCCAATGTAAACATGCGAGCTACCAAACACTTACATTACTAATCTTATATTTATGGAAGCTAAAACAGCAAAAAACATTTATTTCCATCCAATTTCCTAAACATTCCGCACTTGATATTATGTGGAATCGTTTGGATGGTCCTAACTATATCTCTATTCTAAATAATACGCAAAACAACTTTCACTATATCTACAATAAACCTCTTTTTGCTATAAAATACAAAGATCATAATATTACGAAAATGCTAAATACAATTCGAGATTACGCCATAGATTTGCCTACAGATTTAATTAGAGGGTATGAGGATGCTGTCCGGTATATCATATCCGAACTAACATATAATGCGTTGGAGCATGGTTTCAATCCTCAAATTCCTTCTCTATTACAATTCAACTGGTACCGAGATAAAAACCAACTATCATTCATCCTTGCCGACCTTGGTATTGGTATCAAAAAACATTTAGAACAAACCTATGCGCCTTTCACAAGCAATACAGATGCCATCGCAATGGCACTAGAGCCGGAAATCTCTGGCACATTTGGCGTTAACGTCGGACCTTACAAGCAACAAAACAATGCAGGCATGGGCCTTTACTTATCTAGTAATCTAGGCAAAACATTAGAAGCAGATATGTACATCGTATCAGGTGATGGTGTCGCACATATCTCCCCATTAGATGTAACATACACGACGCTAAACAACGCTTGGCCAGGCACGTTTATATACATGACCATTGGCTTTGATAGATTAAAAACATATGACCTACACAAACACCTAGAGGAATTCAGAAAACATGCTACCGAAACTGTAGCTAAACGAAATAATATAGTCCGCGCTCCTGAATTATACCTTGATATGTACAACTATTGTGGTGAACGATGTGAAGTTAAATTAGAGGCTATTAATCTTAGAGAGCGAAAAATCATCCCAGCTATAAAAAAAGGAGAAACAATAATACTCGATTTCTCTCATGCCATAACAGCTACACATAGCTTCTTAACCGCTTTATTAGCAGATCCAATTAAGATTCTTGGTCTCAAATCGTATAAACAAATCAAGATTATAGGGGCTAACGAAACCATTCGGACAATTATAGATTTTGTGTTTGATACATATACGAATTAAAAGGGGTGACCAATGGTCACCCCCTATTTCATTCCATATTAGGTTACTATCATTTATTCAATGATGGATTTTGGTATGGCCTTGTAGATATACAAGGAAATATACCCATCAACCATACTATGCACAATAGTGCCACCTCCAACGAGGACGAATACAACGTACATCAAATCGATATTCGGTAATGTAGTAGTTGTATAGAATAGTAAACATGCAACAACTTCACCAATAGCATGAATGATAGCGCACACAAAGTTAAAAGTCACAAAAGAAAAAGCATTTGATAATACTTCCATGTGATTTTTAAGATACCAAGCACCAAGCAACGCAAAAAAGATATGTGATGCTGCACGCATAACAATAACAAGAGGGAATCCTGCTACAAAGAATCCTAACGTGGATCCAATAACTACACAAGCCGCCGATTTACGTGATAAAAACATAGCCAAAAAGATTGGCACATGACTGGCCAGTGTATAAGAAGCCGGTGGTATGACGACTTTCAATGGCATTACGATAGGGATCATAATTGCTAAAGCCATTAATAACGCAGTAATAGTGAGATTTCTGTAAATAGTTGATTTCATGGTAAACACCTCATTCTAAAACTATACTAAATACAAACTAAAAATACCTCACCAAATGCGATGCAATGTCGTAAGCGTTCTTTTACCGCACATGATATAGGATCATGCATCTGACTATATGACAGAAATCAGAGAACTAGTCAAGATGCACGAGCTTACATGACTACAAACGTTCAATAACAGCTTGTGCCATTTCTGTCGTACCCACGCGTTTTAAACCATCGCGATAGATATCGCCTGTGCGATAACCATCAACGAGCACTTGTTCAACAGCTTTTTCGATGGCATCAGCCACTTGAGGTAAATCAAGGGAATGACGGCACATCATAGCTGCGGACAAGATGGTGCCCAATGGGTTTGCCAAGTTTTGGCCCATGATGTCTGGTGCGGAACCGTGGATTGGCTCGTACAATGCTGTGCCTGTACCCATGGATGCAGATGGTAAAAGCCCTATGGAACCAGAGATAACAGCGCCTTCGTCGGACAAGATATCGCCGAACAAGTTTGTTGTAACAATAACGTCAAACTGTGCAGGATTTACAACGAGTTGCATCGCTGTGTTATCTACGTAGAAGTAATCTGTTGCGATATCTGGATTAGCAGCTGCTTTCTCTTGAGCAATTTTACGCCACAAACGTGAAGAAGCCAATACATTTGCTTTATCTACGGATACAACCTTTTTATTGCGTTTGCGCGCAGTTTCCATAGCGATGTCCATGATGCGCTCTACTTCATAACGGCTATATGTTTCTTTATCCCATGCGAACTCGTTAGCACCTTCGCCTTGTGCCTCTTCGCGTTCACCGAAGTAAATACCGCCAGTCAACTCACGAACGATAACAAAATCTACATCTTGTACAAGTTCCTTTTTAAGAGGAGAATACTCTTGCAAAGAAGGATAGATTTTTACAGGACGTAAGTTACAGAACAAACCAAGCTCCTTGCGAAGACCAAGGATTGCTTTTTCAGGACGGATAGAAGGATCTACATTATCCCATTTAGGACCACCTACAGCACCAAGTAATACAGCATCAGCCTTTTTACAAGCCTCAATAGTATCCTCAGTCAAAGGCACGCCGTACGCATCAATAGACGCGCCGCCCGCCTTTTTATCAATCCAATTAACCTTTACACCGGCTTTTTCAAAAGCCACATCACACACAGCCTTCGCTGCAGCAATAATCTCAGTACCAATACCGTCACCCGGAATCAATACGATATTTTTTTCGCTCATCTATATATTCCTCTCCGACGATGAAGCCCCATTGCAAGCCTCCATTGCCTTAACGGGCCGAGGCCATAGGCCTCGCCCTAGCAAAAGTCGTTTGCGACGGGGCTTCATCGTCTACATGTATCCATATGTACATCATTGCGAAAAAAAATCGCAATGATAAGCTACGTAGAGCCGAGGTGCATGCTCTGACGCGACTTTAGTAGGTCAAGGCCCTCAGCCAATGACCGTTAAGCTAGCTGGAGCGTCAGAGCATCACCGAGGCTCGGCCACGTACTTATTTGCGATGTTTCGCAAAGTTTACAAGACCTCCTGCAGCCGCAATGTCTTGAATGAATTGTGGCAATTCAGTGCCTTGGTATTGTTCGTTTTTAGTCAAGTTGTATACGATGCCTTTAGACAAGTCTACGCCGATAGCGTCGCCTGCATCGATACGGTCTACTTGTTCGCCGATTTCAATAACTGGTAAACCGATATTGATGGCATTACGGAAGAAGATACGCGCAAAGGAGTGTGCTACGATAACAGGCACGCCTTTTGCTTTGATAACGCCTGGTGCGTGTTCACGAGAGGAACCGCAACCAAAGTTTTTGCCAGCTACCATAATTTCGCCAGCTTTCACATTAGGAGCGAATGTTGTATCAATATCTTCCATCGCATGTTCAGCCAATTCGTTCCAGTCAGCAATCGCCAAGTAACGAGCCGGAATGATTACGTCTGTATCTACATCGTCGCCATAGCGCCAGATTTTTTTGCTTTCAAAATCCATATTAAACCTCCTCAGGGCCTGCAATGCGGCCTAATACAGCACTTGCTGCTGCCACGTAAGGGCTTGCCAAATATACTTCAGAATCAACGTGACCCATACGACCACGGAAGTTACGATTTGTAGTGGAAACGGTTCTTTCACCAGCTGCCATGATACCCATGTAACCGCCTAGGCAAGGACCACATGTTGGTGTGGACACAGCGCAGTCTGCTTGGATGAAGATGTCTAGCAAACCATCTTTCATAGCTTGGTCGTATACATCTTGAGAGCCAGGAATTACGATACAACGAACGAATGGAGCCACCTTGCGACCTTTAAAGATTTCCGCAGCTGCCACTAAGTCCTCATAACGGCCATTTGTACAAGAGCCGATAATAACTTGGTCAATCTTGATATCCTTGTCGATTTCGTTGATGTAATGCGTATTGGATGGCAAATGAGGGAATGCCACAACTGGTTGCAATTTAGCCAAGTCGATTGTTACAGTTTGGGCATACACCGCATCAGGATCAGCATTAATAGGTTCTACAGGACGATTCACACGACCTTTAATATATTCTTCAGTAATTTCATCATATGGGAATACGCCACATTTACCACCCGCTTCGATGGCCATGTTACAGATTGTGAGGCGATCAGCCATAGTCATGTGTTTTACGCCTTCGCCAGCGAATTCAAGAGCCATGTAACGAGCACCGTCTACGCCGATTTTACCGATCAAATCAAGGATTACATCCTTACCAGTTACCCATTTATTAGGCTTGCCGATAAGCTCAACCTTAATCGTTTCAGGCACTTTGAACCAAGTTTTACCTTCAGCCATCGCAACGCCTGCATCCGTAGAGCCAACGCCGGTGGAGAACGCATTTACCGCACCATATGTACATGTGTGGGAGTCAGCACCAATCATCATTTCGCCAGGACCGATAAGACCTTTTTCTGGCAAAATAACGTGCTCGATACCCATTCTACCTACTTCAAAGTAGTTTGTGATGCCATGTTCGCGTACGAAATCGCGCATGACTTTCGCTTGTGTAGCAGATTGAATATCTTTATTTGGTGTGAAATGGTCAGGCACCAAGTAGATTTTATGACGGTCGAATACAGGTTTCTCAATCTTTTTAAATTCGCGAAGCGCTGGTGGGAATGTGATGTCGTTCATCAACACAGCGTCCAAATTACACTCGATGATTTGGCCTGGTTTTACCACATCAAGACCTGCGTGGCGGGCCATGTTCTTTTCAGTAATGGTCATACCCATAATATTATTCTTCCTCCTGTTGTTCTAGCTCCATAGCTAGGAAAATAGAATTAACTGCATTAATATATGCGTTCACACTTGATTTAACGATATCGGTGCTGATACCACGACCGTGGAAAATGCGACCGTTATATTCAACCTTAAGGGTTGCTTCCCCAAGGGCATCTTTACCAGCCGTGATGGCGCGGATTTGGTAATCTTTCAAACTGATTGGCATACCAACCACACGTTCAACCGCTTTAAGGGATGCGTCAACAGGGCCGTCACCAACCGCAGCATCCGCTCTTTCACCATCTGGTGTATTAAGGCGAACGTCAGCATAGGCATAGCCCTTTTCGCCCAATTGATAATGCTGAGAAACGAGTTCGAATGCTTTTTTGTGATCCATGTGTTCCACAACAAGGGCGATGATATCATCGTCGTATACATGTTTTTTCTTATCTGCCAAATCTTTAAATTTAGCAAATAGGTCGTTGATTTTTTCTTCTGTGAAAGTTTGATGGAAGCCCAAGTTTTTCAAATGGTCTTCGAAAGCATGACGACCGGAGTGTTTACCAAGAACGATATTCGTCTTTTCAGCGCCTACAGATTCAGGCGTCATGATTTCATAGGTTTCAGGATTGCTAAGCATACCATGTTGATGGATACCAGATTCATGAGCGAATGCGTTGGAACCAACGATCGCTTTATTTGGAGGTACTGCCACACCTGTTAAGCGGCTTACCAATTTAGACAATTTGGTAAATTGTTTTGTATCGATGTTTACTTGTAAATCATGGAAATAGTCATGACGTGTTTTAAGAGACATCACAACCTCTTCGATACCCACGTTACCAGCACGTTCGCCAAGACCATTTATCGTACATTCTACTTGACGAGCACCGGCTTCGATAGCTGCCAAGGAGTTAGCGTTCGCAAGGCCAAGATCATCATGGCAATGAACGGAAATGATAGCATTTTCAATACCAGGTGTATGTTCTTTGATGTAACGGATTTTAGACGCGAATTCTTGTGGCATCATGTAACCAACTGTATCTGGTACGTTGATAATTGTCGCACCGCCAGCAATAGCTGTGCCATATACTTGGCAAGCAAAATCTAAGTCTGCACGAGATGCATCTTCGCCAGAGAATTCGATTTCATCAACCTTACCCTTAGCCAATTCTAGAATAGCTTTAACCTTATCTAGTACTTGTTCACGAGTCATCTTTAATTTATATTGCATATGGATTTCGGAAATAGCGATAAACACATGTAAACGGCTTCGCTCCGCATCCTTCAACGCATCAATAGCCTTGATAACGTCCTTCTCATTAGCCCGTGCCAATGCACAAATTGTTGTCCCCTTCACCTCACGTGCGATAGTTTGAACCGCTTCAAAATCCCCAGGAGACGCGGCAGGAAAACCTGCTTCAATAACATCAATACCTAGACGTACAAGGCCTTTTGCAATCTCAATTTTTTCCGGTGTGCGAAGTGCAACGCCCGGTGTTTGTTCCCCATCACGAAGGGTTGTATCAAAGAAATATACGCGATTTTGATCCATAATTTCCACCTTTTTCCTATCATTAATTAACAACTCATTGTAGCGATTTATTGTGAAAGTTTAGTAAACAGGGCACCACTTTAATTCGGCCACGTAGCGATTGACTAAACTTTTATAAAAAAAAAGCCCCTCAGAACAACTGTCGTTGCTCAAAGGGGCGTTATATACATAACACGGTACCACCCTAGTTGGGACTCGTTTCGGTTATAACGGCACCACCGTCGATGACTACTGCTACATTCGCCACCAAAGCTCACGGGAGAGTGTCAGCGTACAACCTCTATTGCCTCGCACCAACCGGCAACTCTCTGAAAGCAGGATCTGTAAACCTTTATACCCATTCATAGCTCGTATTTAAGATATAAAGGTATTATACGGTATTCTATAGAACTGTGTCAACAGGATGGACATGTGAGTTTTGTGAAAACACAGTTTTATCGTTACAATTTGACATCCCCCATGATCTCATGCATACTGTAAATAAGCCGTACCAATGATTGGAGGAATTATTATGAGTGGTTCAAGCAAATTCTTCTTTATTTTATCGGGTATTGTAAGCATTATCCTGGGGATATTCTTACTCTTAAATCCCGTTATTAATCTCATAGCTTTTGCCTGGCTTTTTTCTATTATCTTTTTCGTCAGTGCGGTCAGCTCTATTATAAATTATTTTACGTTATCGTCTGAATTACGTAGCGGCTGGTATCTTATCAGCGGCATTATCAATGCTCTATTCGGTATCTATTTAATATCCGGCGGATTTGCATTCCTACCATTAGTACTCCCAACCACAATCGGCATCTGGATGGTAATTGACGCCATCTTTATTTTCATTAAATCAAGAAAGTCCGACAGCATGGTATCACTCATGGGACGTAATGCAAAATGGCTTGCACTAATTCTTTTACTATTAGGCCTATTACTCATATTCCAGCCGATTGCTTCCGGTGAGGTATTTATCTACTTTATCGCTTTCGGTTTCTTATTTGACGGAATTTATTCCATCGGTGAGGCTTTTAAAAAATAGAATATAACTAAATAATTACACTATAAGATCGACCAGGTACTGCCAAATAGCTGTCATAAATTACGATGTCTATTTCGTATTTGTGGCAGCTATTTTATTTGTTTTGGCTAGCCGTCATGGTAAATGTATTCGCCTACTACATTTGCAAGTGGTTAGACGCTTTTCTAGCTCTTTTATTTAGCAACTAGCCCAAAACGCTCTAACATTAGCGTAATAATGGGGTTATAGGACAAAAATTAGTACAACCCTGTAGTAATTTAAAATCCCCTTGATCAGTACCAAGATACTCATCAAAGGGATTATATTAATTACGAAAAAGACAAATAGCCCTTCGTTATCCTAGGATCGCTATTAAATTCAAGTCACATCTTAGGCTTTAAATATAACACCATTATGCTCTAGTTGTTCCACTGTTTTTTTACCAATGCCCGGTAGCATCAATACTTCTTGTTTAGTAATTGTTTTAAAATCATCTACTGTGTATAGGCCGGCTTGTGAAAGTGTAATTTGTGCACCGAACCGTATATTGTCATATACCGGATTTCCACGCAAAGCCCCACCTTTAGCAACCTCTACGGGGCTCATATGAGCGGACTCGCGTTTTCCCATATAACTATCATTAGAGTACCGTTTTATAACAGTTCGACCGGTAACACGTTCATACGCATCATATAGAGTCTGCCATAATGGACTTTCAAAATCCACTAATTGAGTTGGTAAAAATGAGATAGCAGTATATAAGCTTATTAATTCTCGTGGGTCAGAATCTATATTGCTCACTTGGTCTACTATATACATAATAGCCTCTAAATGATCTTCTACAAAATCGTTCCAGCGCGTTGCATCTTGTAATAACCAATCAATATCTTCATATT